>TARA_R110000868_G_scaffold158036_3_pt1 | contig 102613 bp, 84 predicted proteins | sample TARA_R110000868 | Tara Oceans TARA_R110000868 (sample SAMEA4397489) | marine metagenome | biome: Polar Biome; feature: [SRF] surface water layer (ENVO:00010504); material: water (ENVO:00002006), including particulate matter (ENVO:01000060) such as... | depth 5 m
AACAGCGCCCATAGTGGGGAAAAGGAAAAAAAGAATGATTGGTCCTCGCTAAAAGAAGAAGCATTAACCTGCACGGCTTGTGGGTTAGATCAAACACGCACACATGTGGTGTTTGGTGTGGGGAATCAACAGGCGGATATTATGTTTATTGGCGAAGCACCAGGTGCACAAGAGGACAAACAAGGTGAACCATTTGTTGGGCGGGCTGGGCAATTGTTAACGAGCATGTTAAAAGCGATTGGGTTACAGCGTGAAGATGTTTATATCGCCAATATTTTAAAGTGTCGACCGCAAAGTAATCGCGATCCCAAACCTGAAGAAGTCGCCTTGTGCACACCATTTTTAACGCAACAAATCGCCTTGATTCAACCAAAAGTGATTGTAGCGTTGGGCGGCACTTCAGCACACTATCTATTAAACACCTCTAGTCCTTTAGGTGAAATGCGAGAGAGGGCGCTCACTTACGGCGAACAAAATACTCCACTAGTCGTTACCTATCACCCGGCTTATCTGTTAAGATCGCTCACAGAAAAACGCAAAGCGTGGCAAGATTTGCTGCGTATTAAGCAATATTTAACATAATAAAAAAACCTGTGAGCTTATTTTATGTACGAAGCCGACATTGCTTTTAGCGATACCGTCGCAGAACCATTAAACACATTATTGTCAGCGTCAAAATGGCATGAATCCATCGAAACTACACTAAAAGCGTTTATGCAGTCACGTACCTATAAACAGATGATTGAGACATATTTGTTACATGCATTGAGTCGCTATAGGTTTGCCTTACCGTCCAAAGAGGACTACCTCAAACGCTTAGAAAAAGAGATTAGCGAAATACAAATAGCAACAGTGGATACGCCTCTCGCACAAACTGCTTACACACCTTTATTTAAGCTCGATGGTACAGCGCTCACAGCAAGTCGTAAGCGCACACGAGATGTGGCGGACATGTCCAACCTGCGCTGTAATTTATTTAACGCTATTCCTGCGCCGAATATCAACACCAGGCTGGCGCTTGATGAAAAAGATTTTCACAGAGAAGCTTGCAGGCGCTACGATGCTTTAGTCAATATCCATGAACACAAAGCGAAAATCGATGAGTTGCTTTATAATAATGATCGCATTCAACACAAAGATCTCTTCTATATTGAAAACGCGATGATGCAATATATGGGATTGCAACAATTGCCTCCGACCCATCACTCTTGCTTGCTAATGATTGAAACCTTGCCGAATTTTTTACTGCGCGACGAACAAACTTATGCCCTGAATTATTATGATATGCTCATCACCATGAAAATTTGTGATTTATTTAAGCTGTGCGCGTTTTTCAAAATAAAACGTTTGGAATTGTCTTCTCAGCTGGCAGAAGCCATGAAAGTGACTGAGGCGAAACGTGACTTTGGTGTACTCATTGAACAAGCCAACCGATTAGATAGACAAGACGATGCGAGCCGGCACTCCCAACGTTTACAAAAAAGGATTGCATTAGTTACAAAGGGTATTGATGTAAACCAACTGTATACAAGCTGGTATACATCACTAAGAAATCTCCATGATAACATCGTATTCGTGATACAAGCATTGACGGAGCAAATACAACCACAACAAGGTCCCTATATCATTAGCTTGCGGCAAAGATCACTTGTTCGGGAGGAACAAGATTTAACAAGACAGTTAACACGATTCGGTGGGGAAGCAAAAAAAGAAGGTGTGCAATTGGCACGCTGGTACGAACTTGCATCCGCACCAGCAAAACGCCAACGCGTTTAGCTAAACGTCTAAATTCGCAACTCGCAAGGCATTAGTTTCGATGAAATCGCGGCGGGGTTCAACGTCGTCACCCATTAGACATGAGAAAATTTCATCGGCACCGACAGCGTCTTCGATGGAGACTTGTAACATGCGACGGACGGCGGGATCCATGGTGGTTTCCCAAAGTTGTTCGGGGTTCATTTCACCCAAACCTTTATAGCGCTGGATGTTTAGACCGCGCTTGGCTTCTTCCATTAAAGCGATTTGTACGTCATCAAATGTTTCGACGGGGATTTGTTTGTCACCGCGTTTTACATGTGAGCCGACTTCGATCAAGCCATTTAAACTTTGGCTTAATGTCACCACACGTTGGTATTCGGGTGAGTGTAAAAATTCATAGCTTAGCACCGAGTGATTGTCGATGCCGTGTTGCATGAATGTTATTTTTGGTAAGAAAGCTTTACGTTCGACATCTTCGTGTGTCACGACTTTAAATGTTTCACCGAGTTTCGCTTGTAACTGTTCGCACCATTGTTGCATATGCGCTTGGTCGGTTAATCTGTTAGGCGTTAAACCTTCAACATGAAGTAATTGTTTCAGCGCAGCTAACGGATACCAGCTTGATAAACGTTTAAAGCTTGTGTTCACTTGCCGATAATCTTTCACGAGTTTTTCTAGGGCTACACCACTGATCGCAGGGGCAGAGTCGCTTGGGAAAAATTCAGTTTTATCGATGGCTAAGTGGATTAAATAATTTTCGAGTTCTTCATCGTCTTTCACGTAATGTTCTTGTTTGCCTTTTGCAACTTTATATAAAGGTGGTTGTGCAATGTAGATGTAACCGCGTTCGATTAACTCGGGCATTTGACGATAGAAAAAAGTTAACAACAAGGTCCGAATGTGAGCACCATCGACGTCGGCATCGGTCATGATAACGATGCGATGGTAACGAGTTTTATCAGGGTCATATTCTTCACGACCAATACCACAACCTAGTGCTGTGATGAGCGTGCCGACTTGTTCGGAGCTGATCATTTTATCGAAACGTGCGCGTTCGACATTTAAAATTTTACCGCGCAATGGCAAGATAGCCTGGGTGCGTCTATCGCGTGCTTGTTTGGCTGAGCCACCCGCTGAATCACCCTCGACTATGTAGATTTCAGATTGCGCAGGATCTTTTGATTGGCAATCGGCTAATTTGCCAGGCAAACCGGCAACATCTAACAAGCCTTTACGACGCGTCATCTCACGCGCTTTACGCGCCGCTTCACGAGCACGAGCTGCATCAACGATTTTAACAACAATTGTTTTCGCTTCTTGCGGATGCTCTAACAAATATTCTTGTAGTTTTTCATTCATCGCTGATTCGACTGCCGTCTTCACTTCTGAAGACACCAACTTATCTTTGGTTTGTGACGAAAATTTTGGATCAGGTACTTTTACGGATAATACAGCGGTTAGGCCCTCACGCGCATCATCGCCCGTTGTCGATACTTTTTGTTTTTGGTTATATTCTTTCTCAATGTAGCTATTTAGCGTGCGTGTTAAAGCGCCACGAAAACCAGCCAAATGCGTTCCACCATCACGCTGTGGAATATTATTGGTGAAACAGAAGATGTTTTCTTGGTAAGAATCATTCCATTGCATCGCCACTTCAACGGTAATCCCTTGTTTTTCTTCAGTAAAATAGAAAATTTCTTTGTTAATTGGGGTTTTGGCTTTATTTAAATGCTGAACGAACGCTGCAATACCACCATCATATTTAAAGTGTTGCTCTTTACCACTACGCTCATCGGCTAAGAAAATGGAGACGCCTGAGTTCAAGAAAGCTAACTCACGCAAACGCTTAGCAAGGATGTCGTAATGAAACTCGACATTTGTAAAGGTATCAGTGCTAGGCAAGAAGCAAACTTCGGTACCGGAATCTTCCGTATCGCCAATAGCGACTAACGGAGCCTGAGGCTCACCATGCTTATAAAATTGCTGATACAGTTTACCGTTTTTACGAATCTTTAACTCTAGATCCTGAGATAGCGCGTTCACAACGGAAACGCCCACACCATGTAAGCCACCTGAGACTTTATAGGCGTTATCATCAAACTTACCACCAGCGTGCAATACCGTTAAAATAACTTCGGCAGCTGAGCGCCCTTCTTCAGGATGGATATCAACAGGTATACCGCGGCCATCATCTCGAACAGAGACCGAACCATTCGTATGGATAACAACTTTAATGTCTTTACAGTAACCCGCCAAGGCTTCATCGATAGAGTTATCCACAACTTCAAATACCATGTGATGCAGGCCTGTGCCATCATCGGTATCGCCGATATACATACCGGGACGTTTGCGAACCGCATCGAGTCCTTTCAGGACCTTAATGTTCGACGAATCATATTCATTGGTTACTGTCATAATCTTAAACCTTGGTTTTAGCCTATAAATACAGGGGTTTTTAACCGAATCATTATAACAACATGCCAACAAAAAAGCACGAAAATAGTGCCTTAAACACGCTTTAATGGGCTGAATTATGATGGCTTTGGCGGGGGTCAATTTGGCGGTTTAGCTGGGTGAAAATCTATAGCAAAGAAGTTAATCCACAAAGATATCCACAGGTTTTCACAGGGTAACGGGGATGGGAGGATGGGGATGCAATTTTTTGTTAGGCTCATCAATCACCACCGTCATTGTGCGGCTTGACCGCGCAATCCAGAAAGTGCTAATCCGCTAAGCGATGCTCTGGATCCCGCGGTCAAGCCGCGGGATGACGATACCATAGCTTCACTGATCGGCATTGTCATATGCTGCCTCTTTTTCTGCTCCCAGCCTCTATATCCACCCTCGACAGTTCCACGTGGAACGCTACTTGATCACCTCTAGCTCGCCGGCTTCAATATTAATGAGTTGCGCATCATCGCCCAGCAACGATGCCAGCTGATCTTCATCCACGCCCGTAATAAAAAACTGCCCTGACATTTGCAACAACATTTCTAACAGCACGCCTCGGCGGTGTTGGTCGAGCTCTGAGGGTAAATCATCAATCAGAAAAATACAGGGCACGTTTGCCTGCGCTTCATACAATTTAGCTTGGGCAATACGCAGCGCACAAACCAACAATTTCTGCTGGCCACGCGATAACACATCTTGCACAGGTACGGCATCTAGCTTTAACCGTAAATCAGCGCGATGCGGGCCATTGTGTGTATAGCCTAAAGCAATATCACGATCAATTCGATGCTGTAATTGATCCAGCAAACCTAGCTTTTTATCCCAGCCCGAGTAATACTGCAGCTTGATACCCTCGATAGGCACAATCTGCCGACAAACCTCGTGAAACAGTGGTTCAAACAGCTCAAAATAGGCTTGTCTCATCATATCCAAGTCTTCTGCGATAGATACTAACTCTTGATCCCAAACTAAAATATCATTTTGACTGTATTGCTGGCGAATGGCGGCATTACGTTGCTTTAAAAGCCGCTGGGCTTTATTCCACACATCAATGAAACGCGGTTCCACGTGGAACACGCCCCAGTCGAGAAATTGCCGCCTGTATTTAGGACCGGAGTCAATCAACTCATAGCTATCAGGATTGAGTAACTGTATAGGCAATAACCTGGCTAACTCAGCAATAGATTCTGGTGTTTCACCATTGAGCCGTAGCTTGGTGTCTTCAGAGACGGACTTTTCAATGCCAGCGGGAATATGCCGGCCTTCTTTATCGGTTAGCTCAGCAAATACGGCCAAGGATGTTGATTCGTGGTTAATGATGCGAGATTTTAAATGGCTACGGAATGAGCGGCCTAAGGCTAACAAATGTATAGCTTCCAATAGGCTGGTTTTACCGGATCCATTTTCACCGATGATGATATTGAAACGCGGATGGCAGTTTAGGCTGGCGCGATTGATGTTGCGGAAGTTGTGGATTTCTAGCCGGTGGAAGAACATGGGTCGCAACTCTTTGAAGATATTTAATGAAAACTTGGGATATGGCATTAGCCAAGCAAACCGCTATTTTTAACGTATAAACTTATAATAAGCACTGCTGGTGGATATATCCGCGCTCTGCGCGAATTTTTATCCACCCTACAAGACAGCTCACACCAAAGTTTACAAACGCATAGGCATGACCACGTAGAGGCTTTCTCGATTTTTTTCGGTGTGCTCTATCAGGGCGCTGCTATTAGCATTGGCTAAGGTTAGCTTTATGTCGCCATTATCTAACGCGTTTATTGCATCTAATACGTAATTCACATTAAAACCGACAGCTAAGTCACCATCGTTATAATTGATTTCGATTTCATCTTCGGCTTCTTCACGCTCAGGATTATTAGCGGCTAAACGCAACAAACCTTCTTTTAATTCAAAACGCACACCCCGATATTTTTCATTAGACAACACAGACACTCGTGTAAGCGCTTGTTTTAAAAGGTCTTTATTGATAACCAGTTCTTTATCGCCACCTTTTGGAATCACTTTTTGGTAATCAGGATAACGGCCATCAACCAATTTTGAGGTCAGCGTATAATCTTCAGCATCCACTCGGATGTTGTTATGGCTGATTTTTAAGGTCACATCATTCTCAACATCACCCAATAATTTCATCAGCTCTAATACGCCTTTACGCGGTACAATTATTTTTGTATTGGCATTAAGTTCAGGTAAGTTTTCAGTGGCTAGCGCTAAGCGATGACCATCCGTCGCAACGACGGTTAGGTTGCTGCCATCAACTTGTAACAATGCACCATTTAAAAAGTAACGCACATCTTGTTGCGCCATCGCAAAATGGGTTTGGTGAAAGAGGTTGTGTAATGTCTTGGCTGACAACGAAATTTCAACGTCAAAATCATTGTTATTAACCAATGGAAAATCGCCAGCATCAAGCGTAGCTAAACTGAAACGACTGCGCCCAGATTTAACTGTCAGCTTTTGGTCTTTCACTGTTAAATCTAGCTGTGCGGCATCGGGCAAGTTACGACAAATATCCATTAACTTGCGCGCTGGCACGGTGATATCAGCATTATCATGCTTGCCCTCAAGTACAACGCGAGCAATTAATTCCACTTCTAAATCAGTACCGACCAACGACAAAACATTGTCACTAATCGTTAATAACACGTTACCCAAAATAGGAAGAGTTTGACGGCGCTCAACCACGCCAATCACAAATTGTAAGGGCTTTAATAATGCATCACGTTGGATAGAAAATTTCATTTAAAACATTCCAGATAAAAAATATAACCCGCTTGGACACTATGAATAACCGACCAAACTCCAAGCTCTAAACTCCAACACAGGATAGGCTAACTCGACAGAATGCGCAACAAATTGGTGTAATCTTCTTGTATGCCAGAGTCAGTATTGCGTAACTCTGCCACCTTTCGGCAAGCATGCAAAACCGTGGTGTGATCACGGCCACCATAACCATCGCCAATCTCAGGCAAGCTATGGTTGGTAAGCTCTTTTGATAATGCCATCGCGACTTGACGCGGACGGGCGATCGAGCGGTTACGTCGCTTCGATAAAATATCCGCCACTTTAATTTTAAAATATTCAGCCACAGTTTTCTGAATGTTTTCCATCGTCACTAAGCGATCTTGCACTGCCAACAAATCACGCAACGCCTCACGAGCAAATTCGACCGTGATCTCTTGTTTAGTAAATTTCGCATTAGCGATCACACGTTTTAATGCGCCTTCCAATTCTCTGACATTGGAGCGCAAACGTTTGGCCATAAAGAATGCCACATCTTGAGGCAAGTCTGTCGCAGAAGCTTCCGCTTTGCTAATTAAAATAGCCACTCGCGTTTCTAAATCCGGTGGTTCAATCGCAACGGTCAACCCCCAACCAAAACGTGATTTAAGCCGTTCCTCGAGCTTATCGATTTCTTTGGGATATCGATCACTGGTTAAGATAACTTGGCCCTGTCCTTCTAATAATGCGTTGAAGGTATGAAAGAATTCTTCTTGCGTCCTATCCTTGCCAGCAAAGAATTGAATATCATCAATCAAAAGTACATCAAGTGAACGATAGAGTTTTTTAAAGGCATTAATCTTATTGTTTTGCAGCGCTTTTACCATATCGGCAACAAAACGTTCTGAATGTAAATATTGAATTTTTGCGTCAGGCTTACTTTTAAGAATTAAATTACCAACAGCGTGCATCAAATGGGTTTTACCTAAACCCACGCCACCATAAATAAACAAAGGGTTATAAGCATCACCAGGATTCTCGGCGACCTGTTGTGCCGCAGCGCGCGCTAACTGATTTGATTTACCCTCAACAAAATTGTCAAAGTTTAGATTAGCATTCAAGTTGTTATAGCAAGTTTGCGTTATCATTGGTGCTGCGGGTGCGCTTGATTTAGCAACACTTTGATTCGTCTCGGAAGAAGCGATTGGCGCAACAGCAATACTACCAATTTCTAATTTCACAGTGACGGGATCCGCTTGTGTTTTCTTCACAACTGATTCTATCGTTTCTAGATAGCGATCCTTAATCCAATCAACAACAAAACGATTAGGTGCAAATAAAGTAAGAACCGCATCCCTTTGTTGCGCTTGCAATGGACGAATCCAGGTATTAAATTCCTGTGCGGTCAAATTATTCTGTAGATCATCTAGGCATGTTTGCCAAAGGCTCATTGAAATTCCTTGCGGGAGTCAAAGCGAAAAAGGGCAGTGAGTGTAAACGGATCATCTTGATCAGATCAAGCGCTAAATCTGTTTTTACTGGTTTTACATTTTTTGTGTTTAATCTGAGAGAAAACCTGGGGATACAGGCGGTGACATTTTCAAATAGTCCCCAGTCATTACGTCACAGTGTGCATTCAAGACAGACTTACATTCCTTTTCCGTGCCATACACATTAATCAATTCAGTATACTGCGGAGGTATCCCCACCCTCTTGATATTAAAAAATCTTAAACCAATAGCCTCCCATGAGTTTAACAATGGCTTCCAAGTATCCCAATCAATATTAAACCACTCATACAAACATCGACGCACACACATCTCAATAACTTCAAACCTAGCTGCCTCAGCTATCATAAAAGCTAACAGCTTCATTAACCTAACATCAACATTGTTGCTCTCTGCAAACACCTGTGGAGCTTTCACCAAATTAATATACATGCGATAAAAACTCTCATAACAAATATCAACATTTGCATCCCCATACGTCACAGGAAAATTAATCTGCTGGGTGCTGGTTATTATCTGCTTTACATACAAATTACACCGATCCAACTTCACCCAAGGTGTAAAGCCCCCTCCAGCGCCTTTATTATTATTATTTAACATCCAAGCTTCAAATCTGAATCGCACATAACAATAACGCGTTCCCTCTTTAAACTGAGCTCCAAACATACCTCTAATAGCTTTAATAAAATTACCATAGCCGTATATAAGCGGCCCCTGATTCTGGTGCCCCACGCAAACCTGCCCCTCAAATCTCGCCTGCCTACCCATCACACACTCCCAATCTCCTGTGGATAACCCACCCCCAACTCACCGTCAACTCACCCAACCTCAAAACTTATCCCCACTTGTCCACAAGCTTAATACCCATGTTACAACAGGGTTATCCTTGCTATAACAACATGATTTTATTAACATAAAACCACTTACCCACAGAAAACAGCCCCCTTAATAATAATAATAATCTTTAAATATATAATATATAAGACGTGGGATAAGATTATTTACCCTCCTGTACGGGATAATTCTAGGTTTATATTGATTAACAGTGCCTTTAGACGGGTATTTCTTGCAATCGTTCAATGTTTTCAATAGAATAGCGCCCCTTAAAGAGGTTTTGAACATGAAAAGAACATTCCAACCCAGTAAATTAATTCGTGCACGCCGTCATGGTTTTCGTTCACGTATGGCAACTCGCACCGGCCGCGCTATTATACGTCGTCGTCGAGCTAAAGGTCGCGCACGCTTAAGTGCGTAAGTTTGCCTTTCCAAAAACACAGCACTTGTTAACGCCTGGCGATTTCAAAGCGGTTTTTGGTACCAAGCTTTCTGTCAGCAACTCCCATGTCGTTATTTTAGCTAAACCTAATACGTTGGATTGTCCTCGCATTGGTTTTGCTCTTACCCGTAAAGCGGTCAAAAAAGCCGTGCAACGCAATACGATAAAGCGTATCATTCGCGAAAGTTTTCGCCTCTCGCAAGATAAATTACCACAGCTTGATTTGGTAGTTATGGCGCGCAAAGGCAATGTCGATTTCGACAAAGCAGCATTAAGGCAAGGTATCGATCGTTTATGGCCGCAATTAGTCAAGCGTTATCAACGCTCTTCAGCAAACTGCTAATATTATTTATCAAAGCATACCAACTTATTCTTAGCCCTATCATGGGACAGCGTTGTGGATTTTATCCCACCTGTTCGCATTATGCCGTGCAAGCTATTACTGAACATGGCGCCATTAAAGGCGGTTTTTTAGCAATCAAACGTATTGGTCGTTGTCACCCCTGTCATCCAGGCGGTGTTGATTTAGTACCGAATAAAGAAGGAAAATAACATGGACAATCGTCGTATCTTTTTATGGGTGGCTTTATTTGTCGTCGGCTTTTTATTGTTTCAAGCATGGCAAAAAGAACATATGCAACAGCCTGCCCCTGCTGCTGCCGCGCAACAACAACAACAAACTGCAACTGTAAGCAACGGTGCTACGCATAATAACTCCGTGCCTTCTGTGTTGCCAACGACGGCAAGCGATACATCGTCATCGTCCGTGCCAGCAACGGTTAAAGCCAGCACAAGCTCAGCCGGTGTTATTCATGTGAAAACCGACGTACTAGATATTACTATTGATAAACGCGGTGGCGGCATTGTCGGTTCTGAATTATCGAAATACCCACAAGCGCTTGGTTCCAAGCAAAGTGTGCAACTGTTAAATCAAAACGGTGAAACGTATTATACTGCGGCGAGTGGTATAACCGGAACACAAGGTCCTGATACGCAAAAAAATGGTCCTGTCGTTTATCAAACAACACAGTCATCTTATACGTTAAAAAGTGGCCAAAAAAGTTTAGATGTTAATTTAGTTTGGCGCGGTAATGGTTTGCTGGTCACTAAGACTTACACCTTCCGTCCCGATCATTACGAAGTTGGTATGACTTATAAAGTACAGAACCTCAGCGCTAAAAGCTGGAGTGGTCGTATGTATTTACAATTGTTACGCAAAGAGCCACCGAAAAATGCTTCAATGTTGCATTATGCGATGTTCACTGGTGCGGCTGTTTCTAGCCCTGCAGAAACATATCAGAAGTTTTCATTCTCTAAATTAGGCGAAGGTAAATTAAACCAAGCCGCTGCCGGCGGTTGGGCTGCGATGGTGCAACATTATTTCTTAAGCGCTTGGGTGCCAATGCCTAATCAATCATTCCATTACAGCTCAAGCGAGATGGCTAATGGCACTTATACTGTGAATTTGTATGGCCCAGAATTGACAGCAGCAGCAGGAAAAACGGTTACCACTGCCGCAAAATTCTATACCGGCCCTGCCATCGCAAAACGCCTAGACGGTGTAGCACCTCACTTAAGCATGACTATCGATTACGGTTGGTTATGGTTTATCTCAATCATCTTGTTCTGGATTATGACGCACATTTACGCGGTTGTCGGAAACTGGGGTATCGCGATTATCCTACTGACGATTATTATTAAATTAGTCTTCTTCCATTTGTCGACCAAATCCTATCGTTCAATGGCACACATGCGACGCTTACAGCCACGCATGGCGCAATTAAAAGAACGCCACGGCGACGACAAGCAAGCGTTCAGTAAAGCCATGATGGAAATGTACAAAAAAGAAAAAGTGAATCCGGTCGGTAGTTGTTTGCCGATGTTGATTCAAATTCCTTTCTTTATCGCGCTGTACTACATGATCATCGAAAGCGTGCAACTACGCCAAGCACCTTTCTTTTTGTGGATACACGATTTATCCATCGCCGATCCGTATTACGTGTTACCCATTATCATGGGTGCGTTAATGTTCTTACAACAACGCTTAAACCCACCAGCACCTGACCCCATGCAACAAAAAATCATGATGTTCTTGCCGGTCGTGTTCACCATCTTCTTCCTAACCTTCCCTGCTGGGTTGGTTTTATACTGGATCACCAATACCGGCTTCGGTATGGTGCATCAGTGGTGGTGCCTACGTTCGGTAACGAAATATGAAAATGAACACAAAGGTCACCATCGTCCTATGAAAAAATAACCCCTTTCAGGAATATTTTACCAATACTCCTGTGCTATCTTTCTTTTTTGAGATAAAAGCCGTTATTTTTAAATCTTGTTAAAAATAACGGTGAAAATTGTTGAGGTAATTGCATTTTTAGCTATACTGGCAATATGTCATTATTCAAACGAAACATCAGTAAAGCTATCCAGCGAGCACTTGAGCGGGGCAAGAGTGTTCTCTTGATGGGGCCTCGCCAAACAGGTAAGTCTACCTTGGCGGGCTTGATGAAGCCCGATTTGGAAATTTCATTTGCTGTGCCGAGTAATCGTTTGCATTACGAGCAAAATTTAGATGCCTTACAATTCGAAGCGGAAGCTTTAGCAAAAGACATCGGCAAAATGCCGCTAATCGCAATTGATGAAGTACAGAAAATACCTATTCTATTAGATTTGATACAGCACTTGATTGATAAGAAAGTCGCGCAGTTTATTCTTACCGGTTCTTCAGCTCGGAAAATGCGGGAAACCAAAGCCAACTGGTTACCAGGTCGGGTAATTTTATTTTATTTAGATCCATTAATGCTAAGTGAAATGCAAGAAGAAACACCAGAATTAGAGACCCTTCTCGCATTCGGTAGTTTACCAGAAGTTGTTACAACAAACGATGATGATGATAGTTGGGAGCTGTTAAATACCTATGTAGCGACTTATGTGCAAGATGAAATACGGTCTGAAGCGCTCGTTCGAGATGTGGGTGATTTTGTTCGGTTCTTACCTATTGCAGCAACAGAGTCAGGTAAGTTAGTCAATTATAATCAGCTTGCGCAAGAGGTTGGTGTTTCACGTCATACGTTATCGAGCTATTATCAAATACTAGAAGATTGTTTGATTGTCGATAAAGTAGAACCTTTTACTAAAAGTAAAAAACGTAATCGTTTGGTAAAAGCACCTAAGTATTTGTTTTTTGATCTCGGCGTTAAAAATGCGGCAGCAAAAGAATACGTGAAACATTCGTCATCAGAACATAAAGGACAGTTGCTTGAACAGTTTGTTGGCATAGAGCTGCTAAGAATCATTCGTGAAAAATCTTGGATGGCAACGTTATACTACTGGCGAGATAACGATGGCCCCGAAGTTGATTGGGTGGTAAAACTCGACAAAAAATTAATCCCTGTCGAAGTAAAATGGAAAGATATGCCGCGAGATAAAGACATGCGCCATTTGAAAACATTTTTAAATGAATATGATGAAGCTGATATAGGTTACGTCATTTGTCGTTGCCAGCGCCCCATGAAAATGGCTGAAAATATTATTGCATTACCTTGGCAACAACTTGGTAGAGTTATTACAGACAATATCAACCAGCTAAATATTCCTGAAAAGGAATAATTTTGCTTTAAGGCACAAAGCTTGGCTTTACACTCCGAGATTTGAGCCTATCAGTATACAATTAGTTAAAATTTAAGCAGACTATTCCATTATGACAATCGAAACCATTACAGCAATAGCAACGCCCTCAGGCCGAGGTGGTGTGGGGATCGTGCGGGTGTCGGGTGCGCAAGTGCGCGCGATTGCTGAGGCGATAACAGGTGCATTACCGAAACCGCGGTATGCGCATTTTGCGAAATTTAGTGATACCGACGGTGACACTATTGATGAGGGGTTGGCGTTATTTTTCCCTGGGCCAAATTCGTTTACCGGTGAAGATGTTTTAGAACTACAAGGTCATGGTGGCCCTGTCGTGATGGATCGCTTGCTTAAGCGCGTGTTGCAGCTCGGTGCGCGAGTAGCAAGGCCAGGTGAGTTTTCGGAGCGCGCCTTTCTTAACGACAAATTAGATTTAGCCCAAGCTGAAGCGATCGCCGATTTGATTGATGCGCAATCGGAACAAGCCGCGCGATCAGCCATGCATTCGTTGCAAGGTGAATTCTCCGCCCGCATTAATACGCTTTTGAAATCGATGATCAGTCTACGCATGTTTGTCGAAGCCGCGATTGATTTTCCCGAAGAAGAAATCGATTTTTTATCCGATGGTAAAGTCACCGCGCAACTAACAGATATTTTACAAAACCTCGAAAGCGTTTTAGCCTCTGCAAAACAAGGGGCAATCCTGCGTGAAGGCATGACCATCGTTATCGCTGGAAAGCCCAATGCAGGCAAATCCAGTCTGTTAAATCAACTCAGCGGCAGAGACTCCGCCATCGTCACCGACATCGCCGGCACCACCCGCGACGTATTACGCGAACACATTCAAATTGATGGCATCCCCCTGCATGTGATCGATACCGCTGGATTACACGACAGTGATGACATCGTCGAACAAGAAGGTATAAAACGCGCCTGGCAAGAAATCGAAAAAGCTGATGCCATTGTGCTGGTTCATGATGTGACACAACCCGATGTTCAATTAGATGAAGCGTTATTAAAACTCAACAAACCTATTTTAACCGTACAAAACAAAATTGATTTACAAAAACAATCACCCAAATTAAACGATAACGAGATTCACCTATCCGCCAAATCCGGCGACGGCATTGAGCTATTAAAACAAGCCTTAAAAAACATCGTCGGCTACCAAGAACAAAACGAAGGCAACTTCATCGCCCGCCGCCGTCACCTAGATGCGTTACAACGCGCCCAGCAACACGTCCTCGACGGCCAACACCAACTTCAAACCAGCAACGCCGGCGAACTGCTTGCCGAAGATTTGCTTCAAGCCCAAAACGCCCTTTCTGAAATAACGGGCACATTCACCCCTGACGACCTACTCGGCGAGATTTTCTCCAGCTTTTGTGTCGGCAAGTAAGTTTTTACGAATGTTGATATTGAGAGCGGTTGAGTAATTTTTATTTTAGTTAAGCAGAGCAGTAAGGGGTGTGTTCTTTTTTTGGACATTTCTGGGGCGGTTTGTTATAATTGTGTCGCCCAAGAGCAACAACTATTCAAACTAATAACCCACAGGTAGTCAAAAATGAACCCCACTCCCTTTTTTATAGCAAGCGCGCCATTGTCTACACGTTTTGTTGGGGTGTTACCTGCTCAAACAGATTTACTATTAGAGAATTTAACATTAACTCAAGGCCGTCCTTCGTTGCGTGCTAGCCGCTGGGTGTTTCAAGCGCCGGATGGAGAGCTGTGGCTGTATGTTGAAGATAAGGCAACAGGAAAGTTGGTATGTTGCGATAGGCTAATGGGGTATGCAAAACAAGTGAAGAATATAACTATGACGCAAACTGGGCAAATTGTTACCCTGTCAATGTGTAATAAAGTTTGTCGATGGACGCGTGGTGTGGGTGGGGATTGGATATACGAGCTCGAACTAGCTTTTTATTTATCATCTAGCGTTTTCGCTTTATCTCCAGATGGCCGAGCAATTGTCGGGGAGTCACTCCATGAGCTTCGTCTATATATAAGCAGGCCTAATGGGCGGTGGGAGGTGAATACACTTAAAAAAGATCTCTGGCCGCCGATGACTTGTGTAGCATTTTCGCCCGATGGTCAATCTTTTGTTAGCGGCTCAGACGATAACACACTGCGCGTGTGGCATTTTGATGCGAGTGGATCTTGGTTGTCAACAGAGCTACAAGAGCACACGGAAGCGGTGATCCGTGTGGTATTTTTGCTAGATGGGCAGGCTATCATTAGCGAGTCAGTAACGGGGGCGGTGAAGTGCTGGAAACTAGAAATAACGGGAGCTTGGATACATTACGCACTTATTGGAGGGGTTGATGTAAAGGGTTGCGCCGCATTTTCACCATTTTGTCAGGTTGTTGATGCGGGGCTGTTTTCTTCAAGGCTGCATTTGTCAGGCTGGGGTTTGAATGGAGGGAGGGCCTCAATAGAGCTTGAGGGGTCTCGCTACGTAGCAACTTGTGTCGCATTTTCTCCAAATGGTGACACTATTGCTTGTGGCACAGAGTATGGGGCGGTGAGATTGTGGACACGAAATAATATCAACGGAGATTGGGTGCGTACTGAGCTAAGCGGAATCGTCGGGCTAATAAGGTGCGTGGTATTCTCTTCAGATGGTAAGTCTGTTGTTATTGGCTTAGCTGATGGTGTGATTGGATTGTGGGTGCGTGATGAGCACGGACGATGGATACTAACAGAGCTACGAGGGCACGGAGGATCCGTAACTTGTGTAGCGATTTCACCCGATGGCCAATCTATCGTTAGCGGGTCAAATGATTGCACGCTACGTTTATGGAGCTGTGCAGCGGGAGGGTTATGGGAATCAATAACACTACAACAATGCACGATTGACAGAGTAATGATAACCTGTGTGGCGTTTTCACCCAACGGGCAATCTATCGTTAGTGGGTCAAACCATAATTTATTACATGTATACGTCCGAGATATTGAAGGGGGCTGGGTGTTAAAGAGAAAACGAGATTTTACTGATAAAAATGCTATTCTAGGAGCGTTGGGCCCATCAAAAACAGTGAAAAGAGTTGTTTTCTCGCCAGATGGACAAGTTATCATTTGTGGACTTCAAGATGGAACGGTTTGTAGTTGGAGGTTAGCTGAGGATGTTGTTGAGGAGCTACATTTTGTAGACGGAATTAAGAGCTTACAAGTAATACCATTAAGTCACGCAACCACAATATGTTTTGTTGTGACGGATGTAGGCACACATTGTTTGTCGACGAGTACCGTTGGTGTTAACCCCCGTGCACGCTTTCAAAATATTGGCCAGTATTTACAAGCTCGAGAGCTTAGGCCTGTGCCGCCTGAAAAGTATGTGATGGATCAATTAATGCAGCCAATACCTTATCAGTTAAAACAAATATAATACTCATCCTACATAAACTTGCGCACATTGAATAATATTTTCAAAACGCCCTCTCCGAAATTACCGGCACCTTCACCCCTGAAGACCTGCTTGGCGAGATATTCACAAGCTTCTGCGTCGGTAAGTAAAAACAACCAAAACTGTAATTTGACGGGTTTTTCACTCCAAACGAGAACGCAAATCTCTATTTATATAACAAATAGAGATTTGCGTTCTCGTTTGGTTTTTAAATAAAAGCCTAATTATCAATATATTACCGTGTTTTGTTGATTTTGCTCAGTGTGTTGAGTAAAATAACTCAATACGTTGAGTAAAAAGGTGGTTTGCCATGTTAAGAGAAAAACCCTTCAAGCAGTTGTTATCACATCTGCAAGATAAACGACAATTTATCCAGGCGATTATTGGTCCACGTCAAATAGGTAAAACGACGCTGGTGAAACAAGTATTAAAAGAACTTGGTGCTGCGAGTCATTATGTGTCGGCTGACGAACCAGGCTTGCAAGGCGATACTTGGCTGGAGCAACAATGGCAAGTCGCGAGGTTGTTAGCAGAGCAACAAAGCGAAGCTGTATTGGTGGTTGATGAAATACAAAAACTAAAAAATTGGTCAGCTACTGTTAAAAAATGTTGGGACGAAGATACCGCAAATGATGTGAATGTGAAAGTTGTGTTGCTAGGATCAACATCCTTGTTTATTCAAGAAGGCTTAACGGAAAGTTTAGCGGGGCGTTTTGAAACGATTCACATGCGGCATTGGTCGTTTGCTGAAATGCAAGAGGCTTTCGATTGGAGCTTAGATCAATACATTTATTTTGGTGGTTATCCCGGCGCTGCACCTTTGATTGATGATGAAGATCGTTGGCGTAATTACATTAATGATTCGTTGATTGAAACTACCATTTCACGTGACATATTGCTCATGAATCGAGTCGATAAGCCCATTTTATTACGACGATTATTTCAATTAGCTTGTGCCTACTCAAGCCAAATTCTGTCATACACAAAAATGTTGGGGCAATTGCTTGATGCCGGCAACACAACAACGCTCGCACACTATTTGCAGTTGTTAACGGATATTGGCGCGTTAGCAGGCCTTGAAAAATATTCCGGCAGTACGGTTCGTCAACGTGCATCCAGTCCTAAGTTACAAGTGCAAAATACAGCGCTAATGACTGCTCAACAAAATAAAACTTTCGAACAAGCAAAACAAGATTTAGATTATTGGGGCCGCTTAGTCGAGTCGACGGTCGGCGCGCATCTCATCAATCAAGCTGTTGGCAAGAATATCGAACTATATTATTGGCGAGATAAAAATAAAGAGGTAGATTTTGTGCTGCAACAAGGCGAAAAGTTAACGGGAATAGAAGTGAAAAGTGGCAGCAAACAAACAGCCCTACCCGGTATGGCTGAATTTAAAAAACAATACGATCCAGATAAAGTGCTGCTCGTTGGGGCGCAAGGCTTACCATTAGAAATCTTTTTACAAACGCCGATAGAGTCGTTGTAACGCCTCTCTGCTTTACAGCGCACCGACTTGATTTCTATATTAAAACTTTATTTATCAATAGGTTATCTTTTTCCGGGTTTTGATCAATGTAAAGGTTTGATGAATATAGTGGCAAAATGTCTTGAGGCAGTCTATAATTTGAACAATCAACTAGCAAGGATTTGTCGTGAATAAAATCAATACTATCATCGCCTCAACTGTGGTGGCTCTACCTTTAATGGCGTTTGCCAGCGCCGATACGCCATATCAAGATGCCGCGAAAGAGGTGAAAAAGGAAATTTTAACACCGTATAAAGCAGTGAAAGACCCTGCAGAGCAAAGTGCTATTTTGGCGCGTATGGTATTTAGTTGCAATGAAAATATGACTGACCCGATGGGTAATAAGGTACAATTTCCTTTCACGCTGTCATCTGCCGTCACGTGGCATCGTTATAATTGTACTTTCACACTTGCTGATGTTTCGGGTAAAGTTATTTTCAACAGCCCGGTGTATAAGATTAATCAATTAAACGTTACGTATAACGGTAACAACATTGAACCGGCTGTTGCTTATCAAAATTACAACATGGGTAGCGAAGCCAAGCCCAATTATTTATGGATGGGTAAATACGTGCAACCGCTTAACTTAATGTTAAGAGATCAAAGCGGTGCAGTAGCTGCCGACTCAAAAGCGATTGCTGGTGTGAACGGTGGTTATGATTACCGCGTCGATGCCTGGGAGCGTGATTTTCCGCACGATAACATTTGTTACCCACGTTATAGCGAAGCGTTGGATAAAATTAAATTCTTTACGCACCCTAATCCTAAAAAATGCGCGATGGGTGATAACAGTATGCCGTCATGCGCAAAACCTGGTGAACCACTACCGATAACCGATGATATGGGTGATAGCTTAGTTTACCTCGCGAGTGATCAACGTAATAAAAACACTTGGCGCGCACCAGAAACGCCGTTTCAATCTTATAATTGTGGTGGTCGAACCGAAGACATCGATCGCGGCGCGATTATATTTTATGGCGATATGCTCAATGCCAAACGTACTTCACCGAGTAAAGACAACGTTACCGAACTGGCGACAGGTACGGAACCTGCCAGCGCAGCATTAGGCGCAGGCCCACTGTTAATTCAAAATTATCATTTTGTTTACGATCAAGCTAACGCCGAAGAAGGTATGGGGTTAGATAACTACGAAATCGGCGGCGCAACCGGTGTTGGTTACACGGGCACACCAGGGAATGATTACACCGCTTACATCGTCAATGTTGATGGTCACGATAACCAAGCAGGTATGCATAATTGGATCTTAGGTTTATATTTTCAAGATTATCTACACGCTAAAGGTGCAGTCGCGTTAGGTAATGGCGGTGATGCCACCATGTGGATTAACCCCAACACACCAACCGTGCAAGCCGTATTGAAAGATACTACCAACTCAAACTACGCTTTCTTCGAAGCCAACTTCGTAAAAGGTAGTCATAACGGTGTTGTTTCTAATTGTACTTACACCAATGGTGCTGCCAATTGTAGCGCCCGCCCCGTGCATGATGGGTTGTTTGTTTATAATAAATAACTGAGATACAGGGTATTAAGAAAATCGGTTTACTCTGTATGGTACCTAGTTTAAACTTACTATTTCCCGGTGAGCCCCCTATTTGAGGTGATGCGCAAATATAATAATAACGGCACCATGAGACCATAGAAATGCCTTCCATTTTCCAAGAACGTAATACCTTGTTCCCCGATTTTATTGCCGTGATAAAGCGACCCGAAACCGCCAGTGCAGAGTGCTGGCCAGTCAGTGATGCTGTGTACTGGGTGTTTCAAGCGGTCGATGGGACGTTGTTATTGTATGTGGTTGATGGCAAGGGCTTGTTGACTTGCCGGCATCAGCTGCAAGGGCATAAACAAGAAGTCAGCGATATTTTTGCCTTACCAACGGGTGAGTTGATAAGCTATCCATACATACGGTCAATTTGTGTTTGGAGTTGGAAAAAAAATAGTGGTTGGACATCGTCAGTGATTCCAATCGAACGGAGCGCTGAGAATAGTTTTTGTGTGTTGTCTGCTAATAGCTTCGTTAGCTGGGACTCTTATAATAAAACATTAAATATATACGAGCGCTCTATTCATGGCGCTTGGTATCGAGAGACTCTAATTTTTTCTTTCTCTGCGCCGACAGCTATTGGTATGCTGTCGACTAATGAGTTTGTTTTTTATGATTATGCAGCCGAAAGCATGTCTACATGGCTGTGCGATGAATTCGGTATATGGTCTCTAAGTAAGCAGTCTATTGGAAAGATGTTAAGTATATGTGTGCTATCCGCTAATGAATTCGTAAGCCTATCGGTTAAGGGTGAGACGCTAATTTGGCAGCGTGAACCATCTACGCGTGATTGGCAATCATTTCCACTGGTGACCTCCAGGCAGCAAGAGTATAGAGATTATGAGGGTTCATCTATAGGGGCTGATTCAGCCATGACGCTGACCCGTGCGGGAGCAATACCTAAAGTTTATGCATTATCCTGCGATGAGTTCATTTGTACTGAATTTTCATCTGTGAGTATATGGCAGCGAAGTACGCAATTACGAGAGTGGAGGAAAACAGCTGAGTTTACGCTCAGACTTAAGGACGATCTCCGTTCGCCAGACGTATGCGTTTTATCGTTTAACCAAATCATTTTTTGGCTTGATAACACCCAGCAAGTTTGTAAGCGTGTCTCTACAGGCTGGGAGCTGACACCGCCGGTAACCTTCGGATATGAAAAGGTGTTTAATGGGTTTGATAGTGTACGGGACGCTCGTACCTTCACTCGTTCGAGGGCTTGCGGGAGTATTGAGGCCCTATCATCTGGTCAGGTGGTAAGTGTACGTAAGGGCATCCCCAGCATATGGTCGCGCGACACAAATGGTGTGCTGACACCCGTTACAATTGCTGGCTTTGAAGGCCGTACTGTGTTGCACGTCGATAGCACCTGCGCGCTTCCTCATAACGAGCTGCTGTGTGTACTCGGCGATAGCTTGAGTATTTATGAGCTTAATGGAACCGACAAATGGACGGAGAAAGCTTATTTGAGGGTGAAATCGTGTGTACGGATAACCCATGTTTGTGTCTTGCCGACGGGTGAGATTATCACGAGCTTAAAAGACAATATGGTTTGTATCTTAGGGCATGATGAGAACGGGAAATGGGTTGTGAAAGCCGAGCTGAGTGGGCATAGGGATCGGGTGGACAGCATGAGTGTGTTGCCAACGGGAGAGATAGTCACCGGCTCATATGATGCAACTGTGTGTATATGGCAGCGTGACGAGGAAAACAAATGGAATCAGACAGCTCGATTGAGCGTGGCGGGAGGGACAGGCAATACTTATACTAATCCGGTGGCATACAGGCCCTTATTGAGTGGTCGTGGTCTTGTGAGTTCAATATGCCTTGATGGCCACGCCATCGGCGTAACATGCGTTTGCACACTACCCAACGGCGACATCATTTGTGGTTTGGAGGAAAGCCAGCTGTATTTATGTCAGCGCCATGAAAATGGTCAATGGCACTGGGATACCTTAACAAGCGAACATGATTCTTTTTCCCCCATAGCAGGACTTTGTGCGCTCTCTAGCTTAGCGTTTGTCAGTGCGGGGTATAATGGATCGGTTGACGTCTGGCGACGCGAACACCTAGGTGCTCGATTTACCTGCGTGGAAACAATAGAGTGTGCGACGACTATTCAATCACTGTCCAAATTTGTGATAGCCGAGCAAGGCGTGGTGGTGATCTGTGTTACCACCGTAGATGGACGCATCATGACATTAAAGCGGTATAGCATGCATCCCCGCGCACTACGGCAGCGTGAAATCGGAGGCTTGCACCCACGACGAAAACCATCTCCACGGTTAAACAGCTTGATGAGACCCATGAGCTATCAGTTGCCTCTATCGATCATGCCATCCATGCTCGAGCAATTCCAAGCCATGCACGTTTAGCCCTAGGTTAATCCTATATTTTGCCGTATAACTGCACGCATTATAAAAAGCTACGTTGATGCCACACAAGCCGAGAAGCTACTTTAAATAAATATTGGCGTTTGCCCGTTGAGATAAGCTTGCATCTGTTCCTCTGTAAAACGTATAGGGCAACTTGGCAATGTCATGTGAAATTGTTCGCTAAAAATTTGGTGAAGTTGTTGTTGAGACTGTGCCGTTTGTATTTCTGTCAGCTCGCCAGCTTTCAGGTGGTAGAATTTATCATTTAACATCAAGTATCTTGTGTTGCTGGCATGACCATCACGAACAGGTCGAGTACAAACAAGCATAGTGCTGTAAAATGCCCCAGGTTGTTTGGGATCTTTGTTTGTATTATTCGTTTTCTCGTAGCTAGTATCTTCGGCGGGTTGCATATTAAATCCATATAAAGCGGTCCATTGACCATCACGCCTTATTTGTAAAACATAGGTAAGTTCTGGTGTTGTCATGAGGCGAAAGGCTTCAGAGTACTGTGTCACAGGGCTATCAAGTATCAGTGGCGCGGGTGCTAACAGACCAATGGCACCCGTGCCAGCGTCGACTAAAAATTGTTGATTTTCCAAGGTGACAATTGCCGCGGAGTGTCTTGGGCGTTGCTCGCGTGGTTTATCTTCACAGTGGCGTAGGTATTCTGCGTCGAGAGGCATCACATCAAAGCCAATTTTTCTTAGAACTGTCTGAAGCAATACATTTAACTCGATGCAGCGCCCACCAAATCCCTGCATGACCATCTTGTCAAACAGCCAGTCGGTTGTCAGTTGGGATCGCTTTGAAGGACATCCGTCATAATCAGCCCGATGGCAAAACAGGGTTTCGAACGGAAACGTAAAACAATGTCCTTCAACTATTGCGTTTAGTGTCGGTACATTGACGGTTACTGCTCCCTTAAAACCGATTTTTTTAAGGTACTGTTGTAATTGTTCATGGGACAATGGTTCTCTCATTCATATACTCCTAATGATGAATCATTAAATAAAACAAATTCAGTCATGCTAATAAACCCGTTATATAACGTAATACTGGTCAGTTAAGCCACAACTAACACGCTAGCTCGCCGTCATTCCGTGGCTTGGCCACGGAATTTAGGGATGAATGATGCGCTAATTACCAATAACACGAATGCGAATAGGTCGGGTACAAAGAAACGTACTGCTGTAAAATGCCCCAAGTTGTTTGGGGTCTCTGTTTGTATCATTCGTTTTCTGGTAGCTAGCATCGTCGGCTGGCTTCATATTTAACCCACATAAAACAGCCCACAGATCGACAGATCTATTTTTTGACGCGTATTTTCCAGTTCTAATCGGATATGGGTTACCTCGGTATCGGCGAGATTGGTTTCAACGCGGTAATCGAGGATAGGGGTGGTGGTGCGGATAAATGTCTGTTTTGCCCCTGTGGGTGTTGTAATGACGTGGATAGAAATATTACTATCAGCTGGTGTTCGAAGTAGTTGCTGGTTAAATTCAAGCGTTAGTCCCCTTAAGTAGAGCCGCCCATTTTTGAGTAGTGAAGACGAGAAGCCAATATGGGGTATGTATAAATGATTGTGCTGGGGTTTATAAAAACGGAAAGCGTTGAGGAAGTTGCGAGTAATGCGCGGCCCTTCTCTGCTGACAGATGTAGGGTTAACATTTAGCACACGCAAGAGTTTCGCGACCAGGATATTGATTGTGGTGATGTCGTGATAAGGTGTAGCTAATAAGCGCTGTTTAAGTGAGGTAAGTGCTTGGTTTTCGCTTGTAAACGCCCTGCTGTCTACGTCAGCGAGGATGCGCTTCGTGAGAGCATCGCTGGTCCTGCCGAGCTGGCCACGGCTATTGGTTCCGCAGGTCAAGACGCGCCCTGAGGTGGTGAGCACTGTACTGAAAGAGCTACTCGCGTCGACGGCGCAAATAGATTCATTGCGTAGTGAGTCGGGTAGCATTATTTCGGCAAAGGTGCGCTGCGAGAGCTCATCGCTGGTCCTGCCGAGCTGGCCATCCGAATTAGCTCCACAGGTCAAGACGTGCCCTGAGGCGGTAAGTAGGACGGTGTAAAAGCAGCCCGCGGCAACGGCAATAACGTTATCGTTGCTCGGTACGTGGGAGGCTTTAACCTCCGTGAGGATGCGCTGCGTGTTCTCATTGCTGGTCCTGCCGAGTTGGCCAAAGTTGTTTTTCCCACAGGTGAAGACACGGCCCGAGGTGGTAAGTACGACGGTGTGATATGAACCTGCAGCAACAGCACAAATGGCCTCACCGCTCAGTAGTGAGTAGGGCGGCGTCATTTCGGCCAGGATACACCGCGTGTGCGCACTGCTGGTCCTGCCGAGTTGACCATGGTCATTGTGTCCACAGGTGAAGACGCGGCCTGAGGTGGTAAGTACGACGGTGTGAAACGCACCTGCGTTAACAGCACAAATGGCCTCACCTCGCAGCGAATTGGGCGGCGTCATTTCGGCCAGGATGCACCGCGTGTTCTCATTGCTGGTCCTGCCGAGTTGGCCATAGTCATTGTCTCCACAGGTGAAGATGCGGCCTGAGGTGGTAAGTACGACGGTGTGAGCCGTTCCCGCAGCGACGCCGCGAAAGGCCTCACTGCGCAGAGAATCGGGTTGTGTCATTTCGGCCAGGATGCGTTGGGTGTTCTCATCGCTGGTCCTGCCGAGCTCGCCATAGTCATTGCGTCCACAGGTAAAGACGCGCCCTGAGGTAGTAAGTACGACGGTGTGACCACTCCCCCCGGCGGCGGAGCAAATAAACTCATTGCGCAGTGAGTCGGGTAGCGTCACTTCGGCAAAGGTGCGCTGCGAGAGCTCATCGCTGGTCCTGCCGAGTTGGCCACGGCTATTGTCTCCACAGGTGAAGACGCGCCCTGAGAGGGTAAGCACGATGTTGTGAGCCCCACCCGAACAGACCTGGTGGTGTAGTTGAGCTGCTATTTTCTCGCGCAGAGACCTTGCTAACAACGGCGGCGACTCCGGAAACTTGAGATAAAGTTTTGCGTAGAACGTTAATGCCTCAGCCGCGCTAGCGAAGGAAGAGGTTTCCATCATGTGGGAGACAACATCGGAATTTAGTGGCGGTAGAGTCTGTGGCATTAAGTCTGTTTCATGGTGGTTGGTTAATTGTTTGCGTGAAGGGCGCGCTTCTTCTTAGGTTAATAGTAAACTATTTGAGCTTAAGGTAGCCTTAAATCAATCCAACACCAGCTCCCTCACTGGCAAGATTGGTGTGCCCCTCGCCGACAGTGTATGACCGATTGTTTATGTATAGGTAATAATTAAATCAGCGATAGCGGTTTTAACTTGTGCTTTAGCTTCACAAAAGTAATATAAGTGATGGATTTTAGCGTCATTACGCATGCGGTCGCGATGGCGGTGCCGGTGATACCAAAGTAATATGTCATAACTGAAGCACTAATCACCAGTAATACAAATTCAATAAAGCTTACGGACATCATCATTTTTTCATGATCGCCATAGGCCATAATTAAAATGGATGATTGGCACATGAGTGAGAAAAAACGCCCTACGCTTAAAATAATTAATGCTGTTACAGCTTCGGTATACGCAGGGCCGAAGGTCGCAAGTAATGGTTTAGCAAAACCAATAATGCTGAGCATAATCACCGCTGTTAATATAAAAAATACGATATTACTGTGATTAAACCGTTTTTGTAATATCGCTAATTTTTTTTCATCGTAAAGTGAATCAGCAATATACGGTTTCACCACCGTATACACGCCGCGAGGAATAATCTGTAATACACTGCTAATAGTTAACGCTGCTGCATAAAACCCCACCGCTTGTTCGCGCGGCGAGATGATTTCAATAATGATTAAATCCGCCGTACACATGAGTAAAAATATAATGTTGTTGGCAATTAGCCGTACGGCAACTTTAAACCATTTGTCCTTAGTTTTCTGCGGTTTTTCAATAGCTTTGGCGAGGGGCATGGTGTTTGAAAAAAAGCGATTGACAAACAATGCTTCAATCACCGCCAACACTAAAAATGCCCCCAGCATAATGCCAACAATACTGCCGCTGTAAATCGGGATATCAAGAAAATAAATGGAGACGCCAAAGAAGACAAACATCAAGCTGTATTTAGCAAAGTTAGCAAAAAACTGTGCCAACACAACATTACGATTGCATAATAAAAAACTCGTAAATAATAAACTAAAGGCAAAAAATGGCGATACCCATAGCATGTAAACCGCTAAATGTAATTCATCGACATTATGGATGTCATAGCGCCGCAAAAACATATTGAGCAAACCCAATACCAAGCCTAAGGCTAAACAAACAAAAAATGTATAACGGATCACGTGTAAATTCCAAGCTACATAATCTTTGGCTTGGTGGTCTTTATGCATGTTCAAGTATTTCGACAAAAAGCGTTTAGAGCTAATATTCGTGCCTAATAACGCAATACCCGACACAATCGTGAGCACCCGCAACGCCACTGCAAAATCGCCATATAATTCCGGCGTCATATGCGATGCTAATAGGGCATTTAAGAAGTATTTAACCAAGTAGCCAAGGATGGCTATGCCAAATAAAGCGAGGCTTAAGCTAATGTCTTTGCTGGTGTGATTCATGGCAAGCCAGCATACGGGGAATAAGCTGTTGTTTCAATGGGAATTGTTATCGATTTACTGTATGATTGCATGATTATTGGACAGGGCGATCAGCGAACCTCTCCTGTCTGAGCGCTTTGCGCTCAGCTCCTCTCCTGGAAGGAGAGGATTATATTGTTATTTTCGCTAAGCGAAAAAGGTTATAGATGAATAAGCATTTCGATACAATTATTGTTGGTGGTGGTCACGCAGGCACAGAAGCGGCGTTGGCGGCTGCGCGGGCGGGTGCGAATACGCTGTTGTTGTCACACAATATCGAGACCTTGGGGCAAATGTCGTGTAATCCGGCGATTGGTGGGATTGGTAAGGGGCATTTGGTTAAAGAGATTGATGCATTGGGCGGCGCGATGGCGCGGGCGGCAGACAAGGCGGGGATTCAGTTTCGGATTTTGAATGCGCGTAAAGGGCCAGCGGTTCGGGCGACGCGTGCGCAGGCGGATCGGGTGTTGTATAAAGCCGCTATTCGCGACATGTTAGAGAACCAAGCAAACTTATCTATTTTTCAGCAAGCGGTCGATGATTTAATTGTTGAGGGTGAAACCGTTACCGGCGTAAAAACGCAAATGGGTTTAGAGTTTTTTGCGAAGACCGTGGTGTTATGTGCTGGGACTTTTCTGGGCGGCAAAATCCATATTGGTTTATCGAATTACAAAGGTGGTCGTGCGGGTGACCCACCATCGATTGCATTGGCCGACCGCTTGCGTGAATTACCGTTCAATGTTGATCGCTTAAAAACCGGCACGCCGTGTCGTATTGATGCGCGCACGATTGATTACTCACAACTTGCTGCACAACCGGGCGATGTGCCCTGCCCCGTGTTTTCTTATCTAGGCAGCGTCGATGAACATCCACGACAAGTGCCCTGCCATATTACGTATACCAACATAAAAACCCACGACATTATCCGCAGTGGTCTCGATCGATCGCCTATTTACTCGGGCGAAATTGACAGCACGGGCCCGCGTTATTGCCCTTCTATTGAAGATAAAATCGTGCGCTTCGCCGATAAAGACAGGCATCAAATTTTTATTGAACCTGAAGGTTTAAATACACATGAAGTTTACCCCAATGGTATTTCAACCAGTTTGCCTTTTGACATTCAAGAACAATTTGTGCGTTCGATCGAAGGTTTTGAAAACGCACACATCACTCGCCCGGGTTACGCGATTGAATATGACTTTTTTGATCCGCGTGATTTAAAACCGAGTTTAGAAACGAAATTTATTAAGGGTTTATATTTCGCCGGCCAAATCAATGGCACAACCGGTTATGAAGAAGCCGGCGCGCAAGGTTTGATTGCGGGCTTAAACGCTGCACGTCAAGCACAAAATAAAGAGGCATGGACACCACGACGCGATCAAGCTTATATGGGTGTGTTAATCGATGATTTAATTACACAAGGCACGCAAGAACCGTATCGCATGTTTACGTCACGCGCGGAGTACCGTTTATTGTTGCGTGAAGATAATGCTGATATGCGTTTAACAGAAATAGGTTATGAATTAGGCCTCGTTGATGAAACACGTTGGCAAGCATTTTCACATAAACGTGAACAAGTGGAGCGCGAGTTAAAGCGTGTCACGGAAACATGGATTAACCCCGGCACCGACGCAGCAGCAAGTCTCACGACAGTGCTTGCTAAACCTTTGAGCAAAGAAGCACGATTACTCGATATATTACGCCGACCGGAAGTGACATACGATAGTTTAATGGGTACAATCGATCCGTTAAATCAAGAACTTAGCAAAGCGGTGACCGAGCAAGTTGAAATCCAAGCCAAATACGCGGGCTACATTGAGCGTCAAGAATTGGATGTCGAAAAACTGTTGCGGAATGAAAAATTGCAATTGCCTGACGATTTAGATTATTGTCAGATTAATGGTTTATCCACGGAAGTGCAGCAAAAACTCGAAAAAGCTAAGCCAAGTAGCCTAGGGATGGCATCACGCATACCCGGTATTACGCCAGCGGCAATTTCGATTTTATTGGTGCATATGAAGAATAACAGGAAAGTAGTATAACAATATGTACGGCAGAAGAATCAAGGACGATATACGTCTTGGTCAAGCTGAGGCAAAATTGTTGGCCGATGCGCTCAAGCAAGGCAACATAGACGCCCGCGGTGTTGAACAAGAAAAATTTATTCAATTCATCGAGCTGATGATTAAGTGGAATCGCGCTTATAATCTCACCTCGGTTCGCGACCCCAAACAAATTATTGCTCGGCATATCATGGATAGCCTAGCGATTATGCCATGGGTGACCGGTCAAAATATTCTAGATATTGGCACCGGTGCTGGCCTACCCGGCATTCCATTAGCGATCATGTTACCGGATACCGAATTTGTGTTACTCGACAGTAATGGCAAAAAATGCCGTTTCTTGGTGCAAGCCATCCGTGAATTACAACTAGACAATGTATCGGTTGTGAAAGAGCGAGTCGAAGAGTATTTTCCGGGGCATAAATTTGACCAAATTGTCAGTAGAGCCTTTAGTTCTATCAGTGATATGGTATTATTGTCGCATCATTTGTGTGCCAGCGATGGCGATTTTATGGCGATGAAAGGTATCTATCCTCAAGCTGAAATGGCCGATATTCCTAATGGTTATCGTATCACCGGTGCACATGCGTTAGAAGTTCCCGGCTTAGACGGCGAACGTAATTTAATAACACTGAAGTTTGAAGACTAAATCGTTCTCGACTGGCAAAGCCAAGCGCGAAACACGAAGCTCCAAACGCCAACCGAGAGAATCCCTTGGCTCGCATCCTTGCAATCACCAACCAAAAAGGTGGCGTGGGTAAAACCACGACCACGATCAACCTTGCCGCTTCATTGGTCGCCATGAAACGTCGCGTGTTGGTTGTTGATATGGATCCACAAGCGAATGCGACAACGGGTAGTGGCATTGATAAGCACGAGTTGCACGATACGATCAATGACGTGCTGCTTGGTAACGTTGCCGCCGCTAATATTATTGTCACAACTGATCCTGCTGGCTATGATGTATTGCCCGCTAATAGTGATTTAACGGCTGCGCAAGTCATGTTAATTAACGATGAAAATCGTGAAGTGAAACTCAAACAAGCCTTAGCCGCCATCAACGATAACTACGATTACATCGTGATTGATTGTCCCCCCACATTAAGCTTGTTGACATTGAATGCACTGGTTGCAGCTGACGCCGTCTTTATTCCAATGCAGTGTGAGTTTTACGCGCTAGAAGGCGCATCCGATTTATTAAACACTATTCACCGTGTGCAAGAAACAGTAAACCCTAATTTAGACATCGAAGGTGTCGTGCGCACCATGTACGATCCCCGTAGTCGTTTAACCAAAGATGTGTCAGCCGAATTGACCAAACATTTTGGCGATAAACTTTACCGCTCGGTGATACCCCGTAACATCAGGTTAGCAGAAGCGCCAAGTTATGGTACCGCCGTGCTACACTATGATAAGCGTTCGGTGGGCGCGAATGCCTATTTAGCACTAGCTGGTGAAATGATTCGACGTGAAGATTCTAGTAGGGTGGATAAAAATTCGCACGAGAGTGCGGATAGTTCCACCAGCGATGATTAGCGAAGGTTCGATGGTGGATATGTCCAAGCTTCGCTTGAACTCATCCACCCTACAAAAAACATTATTCAATAACGATGAGTGGAGGAGCAATATGCGAGGATTAAGCCGAGGTTTTGACAGTTTATTAAGTGATCGCGCAAAAACAGTGATTGCCGATAAACCACCCGTGCAAACCAGCAAAAACACCCTAGCCGTTGACCAATTACAACGCGGTCGTTACCAACCCCGTACCGATTTTGATCCCGAAAGTTTGCAAGAACTTGCCGAATCTATTAAAGCCCAAGGTGTGATTCAACCGTTAATCGTGCGCAAAACCGGCGACAACAAATTTGAAATTATTGCTGGCGAACGCCGCTGGCGCGCTGCACAAATGGCAGGTTTGCATGATGTGCCTGTCGTCATTCGCGACATCGATGACGAAGCCGCCATGGCAATGTCTCTCATCGAAAACATTCAACGCGAAGATTTAAACGCCATTGAAGAAGCCGGCGCCCTACACCGCTTAGTTGAAGAATTCGGCTTAACACAAGAAGATGTCGCCACTGCTGTGGGTAAATCACGCAGCACGGTGACCAACTTATTGCGTTTATTAAAACTCAATGCCGACGTGAAAACTCTCGTCGAAAACGGCGACCTAGAAGCTGGCCACGCCAAAGTATTATTAGGCTTACATGGCGATCAGCAATCCAGCATTGCTAAACACGTCGCTGAAAAAAACTTATCCGTTCGTGAAACCGAAAGCCTCGTGCGCCGCACACTCGCTGGCCCGAGCGCACCCGTTACCAAACCTTCGATGGACCCAGATGTAGCGCGTTTGCAAAATCAACTCTCCGAACGCATCGGTGCTAAAGTTAACATTAGCCACCAACCCAAAGGCAAAGGCAAGCTCGAAATCTTCTATCATTCATTAGATGAATTAGATGGCATACTCGAACGTATTCAATAGCATTAGAGAACATTAAAAAGCCCGATTTTATCGGGCTTTTTAATGTTCAGTTCATTTTCATCGTCTACACTTAAAACAAATATAAAAGACGATAACTATGACAATAACATCAGACACTTATAATCCAGTTTTAATGCAATATACAAGCTTTCAAAAAACAATTAATTACTATAAATTATCATCAAAAAAGATCCCTGGATATGCTTCCTCCCAATACACACAAACGCCTAGAGAAAAAGCTTGCATCAAACCGTTTGAGCTTCAACCTGCTGCCGAAGATTTTGTGTTTAATTTGGAAAGAGAAAAGGTAAGCGCTAATGATACTTGGAATGTTAATGCTGTTGGTTGTCATGGTGTCGAGTCGAGCTGGTTCACAAAGGGTAAGTGTCGAGAACGAAAATTAGTTGCCGATGCTATGCAAGGAGCAGCTGCTGATTTTACAGTATCTGCAGGCGATAATTTTTATATGGACGGTGTTAAGAATCCGAAGTCAGCGCATTTCAATCAATATCAAGCTGATTATGGTCAAGGGCTTAAATTGATGGCGTTAGGCAATCATGATTATGGGTTTCATGCCGCTGGGTTGTTGACTAGCCGCTTCCCTTTTTTGTCAGGTATAGCTAGAGCTTATCATCAAGTGCAACACACGTATGAAATAGGAATGCATAAATGCGCAGGCTGGTTTATGCCTTTTCGTTATTATGCCGTGACACTACCTAATGCTGTGTTTTTTATTTTGGATTCAAATACTCTGCCTTTTGATGAAGAGCAGGTTGAATGGTTTAAAAGTACTTACGATCAGTATTCCGGTAAAAAATGGAAATTTATCGTGATGCATCATCCTATTCAGCAACGCGGTAAACGTAATAAATCCAAGCCAGATAGTCAATATTATTTACCGAGCAGTTCTGCTCAAGTACCGACCTTATGGAATGAATTAGTGTATAGCGTGTTAGTGGGAGCAGAGAAGCCGATTGATTTTATTATTTGTGCGCACGACCATTTTCTTCATGTTGATAAAGTTAACGATTTCCCCGGTAAGCCATATCAAATTATCACAGGCGGCGGTGGTGGCGAATTACAGGATATCAGTCAGGGCTCGTCGCTCGGTGCTTTTAAGCAGCATGGCTTTGTTAATTTAGCAATAACAGCAAACAAAGTAACAATAAACTGTATGACGATTGAGCTAGGTACAAACGCTCTGCTGCCCCCTCACTCGATAACAGTGACGAAAAGCTAGAAGTGACAGATTAAGGTATTAGCTGAAAGATAATCTTTATTCTTTCCGCCAATTGACTAATGACAATTGCGATATTCGTTCAAATTCTTTGGTGTTAGCCGAAACTAACGTTAGATTATGATTAATGGCCGTTGCTGCAATCAATAAATCATAAGGCCCAATGGGCGTGCCTTTTTTGCGAAGGGCTGCACGTAGCTCCCCCGCAAGTTGCGCATCTCGTGAATCAAAAGGCAAAATCGTTATTGCGTCCATGAGCGCCGTTGTCGCTTTCACAAATGCTTTGGCACGTTCAGGGCTATACTGAAACCCATAATGAACTTCCATTTCTGTCACGCTGCTTATCGCAAAATCTTTGGGTGATGCTTGGGTAATATGGTCGAGGGTGGCCGCATGTTTGCGAGCATAATCACTGATGGTGCAAGTGTCTAATAGATATTTCATGCGAAGGGATCATCCTTGGGTGGCAGTAAATCATCGCGATGATCTTCAAAGCCAGGGAAGTCGGGATCACCTTTGAAATTTAAGACGGCATTCGGCCAGGCCTGATGTTCATGTTCATCAACCCAGTTTTTTAAAGCAACTCGAATAATGGCATTTCGACTCATATGGGTTTCGCGCGCGAGAGAATTCATGCGTTCCGCCAATGTATTTTCAATGTAAACATTAAAGTTCATAACCCCTCCTAATGTATAACATATTATAACATGTTATACAAGATAAGCAAATGTCCTGGCTTGATTCCTGCTCATCAAAACCCCATACTATAGTTCATGAGCGATTATACTGATTCCCTACAAGACCATTTTCTTATTGCCATGCCCTCTTTGGATGGCTCGTATTTTGAGCGTTCGGTGGCGTATGTGTGCGATCATTCGTCGGAAGGCGCGATGGGCTTGGTGATTAACCATCCATTGGATGTGATGATGGGTGAAGTATTTGAAGATTTGAAGATTGACGTCGAGAATCCGTATGCTTACAAGCAAACGGTGGTGTCAGGCGGTCCTGTGCAGCCTGGCGCAGGCTTTGTGCTGCATCCGAGCGATAGGATGTGGAAGCATACGTTTCAAGTCTCAGACGCGATATCCGTGACCACATCGGCCGATATCCTCAAAGATATGGCTAAACAGCAAGCCCGGCCCAATGCGTTTATTACGCTTGGCTTTTCAGGCTGGGGCCCACAGCAACTTGAAAAAGAGATTACAGAAAACAGCTGGCTCACCTGCCCTGCCGATCCCGAGATTATTTTTAACACACCCGTAAAAGATCGCTGGAAAGCGGCTTTGGGGTTAATGGGCATCGAACCCGTTCAGCTATCTAGTTTCGTGGGGCACGCCTAAGTGACTGTTATTGCATTTGATTTTGGCACCAAGCGCATCGGTGTTGCGGTCGGTCAAGCGTTTACCGGCACTGCACAGCCACTGACTCAAGTAACCAACAACAATCAAAAAATCCACTGGCAAGCTATTGATGACATCATCGAAGAATGGCGCCCTGCTGAATTAGTGGTTGGCCTGCCATTAAACATGGACGACACGGACAGTAAAATCAGCATCAAAGCCAAAAAATTCGCCAAACAGCTGGAAGAACACTACAGTAAACCCACGCATCTAGTCGATGAGCGCCTCTCCAGTCGCGAAGCCAAAGATCGCCTAGAGCAAACCGGCAAAACCCGTTACAGCAAAGAACAGCTAAATAGCATGGCCGCGGTTGTGATTTTAGAAGGGTATTTCGCTGAACAGCATTAATTTACAACAATTGTGCAAAGTAAACACAATAAGTTTTATGAAGAATTCAGTGGTTCGTGTAGCATGTTTTACCGCTTAACGTCGCCATACCGCACCACGTTTGTCATCCCGCGGCTTGACCGCGGGATCTAGGCAAGTATTATGAAAAGGTACTGGGCTCATGACGTACTGGATCCCGCGGTCAAGCCGCGGGATGACGAGGTCTTTCTCCTCATTATAGAGCCGTGTAAATTTAGGAGTAGACTATGCAACACTTAATCAACATCAACCAATTTAGCCAAGCTGAACTCACGGCGATTCTCGATAAAGCGCAACAGTTTGTCGATTCAGCCGCACACATTGAAGATGCGCCAGCGCTAACAGGCAAAACCGTTGCGAATTTATTTTTTGAAAACAGCACACGCACGTTGTGTAGCTTTGAGTTGGCTGCGAAGAAGCTCAGCGCGCACGTGTTGAATTTAAATGTCAGCACATCGTCCACCCAAAAAGGTGAAACGGTTCTAGATACCATCGCAACAATCGAAGCGATGGGCGTCGATGTGTTTGTCGTGCGTCACGGTGATGATGGCATCATGCAAGTCATAGCCGAGTATTTAGGTGATAAAGCGCATGTCGTGAATGCAGGTGAGGGCAGTGCATCGCACCCAACACAAGCGTTATTAGACTTGCTCACCATCCGCCAACACAAACTCGATTTTAAAAATTTAAGCATTGCCATCGTCGGCGATATTTTACATTCGCGTGTCGCTCGTTCACAAATAGCCGCATTAAAAATCATGGGCGTAAAAGACATCCGTGTGATTGCGCCGCAAACATTATTACCAGAAGATGTGATAGAGCAGGGCGTAAAAATTTATAGTGACTTTAACGAAGGCATAAAAGATGTCGATGTGGTCAGCATGTTGCGCATTCAACATGAACGCATGATCAGTGATTTGATCCCGAATAAAGAAGTCTATTTCAACGAATACGCTTTGACGCAACAACGTTTAGCGTACGCAAAACCCGATGCTATTGTCATGCACCCCGGCCCCATGAATCGCGAAGTTGAAATCGCTAGCGATGTCGCTGATGGTGAGCAGTCGGTGATTTTGCAACAAGTCAAAAATGGTGTTGCTGTGAGAATGGCTGTGTTGTCATTGCTTAAGTAAGAAATGAAAGATCATTCCACGGGCGGATGTTAATATTCTCTAGCGATAATGATTTATCGCCACCATAAATTAATTGACTATCCTCGGGCTTGTTGCCGGAAATATTTTGCCATTTTTGTAGGCTCGTTAATAAAGATTTTGATGCCGTTGCGCTAGATTTGATTTCAATAGCGGTAACATCCCCCGCGCGCTCAATAATTCCATCGACTTCATTGCCCGATTGGTCACGCCAAAAATAGAGCGGTGCGCGTTTGCCTTTAGCATAGTAATGTTTTTGGATTTCGCTCAGCACAAAACCTTCAAAGATGGCGCCGCGGCTGCTGTGTGTCTGGAGATGTTCCGGCGATTCAATACCTGTCAGCTGGCAGACGATAGCAGAATCATAAAAATATAATTTGGGCGTTTTAACTTGTCGTTTTTTGAAATTGTTGTGATAAGGCTGTAGGCGATAAATAATATAACTTGCCTCAAGAATATTTAGCCATTGTGAAATAGTCGTGTGTGATAAGCCACAATCTTGAGCTAAGTTATTCATGTTAAGTAATTGCCCATGCCGTCCTGCGCAAAGTTTTAAAAATAATTGAAACGTAGAAAGGTTCTTCACGTTCACAATACTGCGTACGTCACGCTCTAAGTAGGTGCGAATATAACTGTTGTACCACAAATCAGTATCCAATTTTTCATGATAGGGGCGAGGGTAGCTACCGGTATATAAATATTCCCACATGTTATCAATAGGTGCAGCATCAGTTAAATATTCACGGTATGATAATGGTAACAGTTCAAGTATGACGGCGCGTCCGGCTAAGGTTTGGCTAACTTGTTCGGCTAATAAAAAGTTTTGTGAGCCGGATAATACATATTGCCCAGGTTTTGGATCTGCATCAACAATCTCTTGAATATAAGAAAAAATTTCTGGGTAGTGCTGCGCCTCGTCAATGATCAAGCCATCAGGGTAACGTTTTAAAAAACCACGCGGATCATCTTGCGCATCAAGAAGCGTATCAGCTGATTCAAAGCTGACATACGCATAGTCAGGCAATAATTTTCGTAATTCTGTTGTTTTGCCACTCTGTCGCGGCCCAGTTACAACAATAACAGGAAAGCTATTAATACCTTTTTGTAAGGTTGTCTCGATATCACGTTTAAACATAATTGCACGCCTGTTTTCTTATAATATTCAATATATTAGACCATGCTGCGACAATCTGCAAGTTAAACCTTCACATTGTCGCGCATGGTTTAACTCTTTGATATTAAAGTGAAAAAAGTGATGCCGAAGTGGCGCTAAACGCAACGAGCAGTTTGCTAACATTTTAGAATAATCTTCCCCCGCGGTGATCATCCACCCTACAAGAAGGTTGCGGTTACGATATAGATGATTCCCCTAGCTTTATATCCACCCAATAAAAAACCGCGCAATTGCGCGGTTTTTCAAATTGCCTAAATTCTCTAGAAATAAAACGCCGTATACAGCGTCACTGCATTGGTATCTTTATCGTTATACGTTTCCAGCCAAGCATACTCTAATCCCGTGTTTACATTAGGAAATAACTGCGTATCCACGTAGGTTAAAACACCGCGCTTACTACCGTACAAAGATGGGCCGTGATTAATGTCACCCATTAATGGCATGGCAACTTGTTGGGTGTTTTGCGATTGGTTATAACTCACTGCGAAAATAAAATCACGTGCAAAAGCATGAGCTGTGTAGCTCGCTTGCGTCCACCATGTGTGAGCTTTGGCATTATTGGTGACTTTTAAATTATTTAACGTTTGAATCCAGCCGCCCGATAAGTTGGCATGCTCATAACCAACACTGACGTCAGCATTAATAGCAGCAGCATTACCACCATCTTGGGTTTGCATCGCATTGGCGACAGCACTGCCATCAACCGACATATTATTCATGTAGCCCGCATCGGCAGTATAGGTGACACCGCTATCACCAAATGAACCATTGTAAAACGCGCTGGCCATCATGCTGGCTTTGTGGCTTGAGTCATCAGGTATATAAGATAAGTATGCGTCAATGGGACCTTTAGAATAACCTAAAGTCGCATTTAACACATGACCAGGACGGAAGATCCCTTGGGTAATACTCGCAGCCCATGGTGCACCCGGGAACATACCAAACCGTACACGGCTTAGACCCGCTGTCGCGTAAAAGGGTGAGTCAGCTAAGTTACCAATATTCACAAATGCACTTTCAAGCCCGACACCTTGAGTGGTTCCTTGGGTTTGAACAAAGGCTTGTATCCATTTGTTTAAGTTCGCCATGACATCAATATTGGCAGCGGACAAACCAATGCCAACACCGTGACCATAGTCGTTCTTACCTGTTACATGGCCAGGTCCAGCGCCTGGATGAAAGGTGTTACCCCACCACGTGTTCATCGGTTCCATTTCTAACATACCGCCAAACGCTAGCGACGTGTCCGCGTAATTATTACGTTGGCTTAATACTAATAAAGGTAAATCATTGCTGTTGCCGGCTTCCCAATATTGCGCCGCCGTTGGGCCGTCTTCATAAATGGATTTTAAGGCTTTGGGTGCTTTTTGTTTAGTCGCGGTCTCACCAGATTTTTGGTGCTTTTCCATACCGTTGAGCTGATCTTGCAGGTGATCGATTTGTTGCTGTATGTGTGCTGCTTGTGGATCATCAGCATAAGCAGATGTGCTAACAGCAAAGCTAAGTAAGCCTGCTACTAGAAGGGCGATATATTTAATGTGTGTCTCTCACAGTTGATTATTGTTAAGCCAGGGCAGACTGTAATTGAGATGGTATAGAATATCAACAACTGCGGCGATTTATTTATCGCCGCAGGTTGAAAAGATTATTGTGCGGGCGTTGTTGGAGCGGGTGCTTGTTCCAGCTGTTGGATTTTCGCGTTCAAGGCTTTAATGTGCATAATCGTGCTGTTTTTCAACTCATTAATGCTGTTTTGTAACTGAGTGTTTTGCTGTTTTAATGCGGTTAAGTCCGTATTAACATCATCATGCATGGCACTGATTTGTTGGTTACTGGTTTTTAGGCTGTTATTTTCAGTATTCATTTGCGCAATTTGGTTTTGCAGTGTGATGACGGTGGCTTTACAGGCCGGCAACGTTTGCACATTAGCTTGGTGGATTTGTTGTACCAGTTTTTGGTTGGTTTGCTTTACTGTTGCAATTTGAGAATTTAAATTGCTGATGGTTGCGCGATGGCGGTGTGCAGCTAGGCATATAACGATAATGGCTAAAATAACAATGAGTGCGATAAGACAATAAGCTTTTATTCGTTGGTTCATGAATAATCTCCCGTGATAAGCATGCGCGCGAAGTATACCATAGGAAAGGGTTCAGGGCTTAGGATTTGCATTGAGATGATATTTCGTTACACTAGCAGGATATGAAAAATCTATTACATCTCACATCGCGCCAATGGTTTTGCTTGTTATTTTTAGGCATTGCGATTATTTTGGCGCTGTCTTTATTTTTTCAATTGGGCCTAGGTTATGAACCTTGTCCGTTATGTGAAATTCAGCGCTTCGCGTTTATTTTTGCTGAGATTTTGTTACTAGTGGTGATTATTCTTCATCCACGGCGTATGGGTATTCGAATTTATGCGATTTTAACGTTGTTTGCGATCATTATCGGCGCGGTGTTTGCGGGGCGACAAATTTGGCTGCAAAGTTTACCGCCATCGCAGGCGCCGGCTTGTGGCCCAGGTTTAAACTTTATGATTCACAATTTACCGTTAGGTGAAGCTGTGAAAGAAATTTTCACGGGCACCGCCGATTGTGCGTTGGTGCCGTGGTCATTTCTTGGCTTGAGTTTTGCCGGTTGGGCAATGGTGTTCTATGTGTTGATTGCCATGGTGTTAGTTTGGCAATTGGTGTTGCCAAAACACAAAGCCTAAGCTTTTTTCGTTGTCTTTTTAGGCGTGCTCTTACGAGCTTTTGTTAAGCTCGCCATTTTTTCTTTTAACACCGCATTTTGTTTGCGTAATGTTTCAATTTCAGCGTTAGCTGCATTATGCAAAGACACAAACTGTGCATTAGCTTTGGCTAAATTGTTGGTCTTCGATTGTAAGCTGGAAATATTCATCTCTAAGCTGGCGATAGCGCTTTCATATCTATTGTGCATTTTATCTTGCGATTTTTTCAAAATAGCATTTTTTTGTGAGAGCCAAAGGTTTAAATGTTTGGTTTGAGCAATTTGCGCTTTAAGATTGTTAATCATGCTGGTGTGTTGACGGTAGCCTAAATAACCATAAGCAATAACTAATATAACAATAAGCCCGGCTAATATTGAAAATTTTGTACGTTTTGAAATATGCATGATGTGTCCCTTTTCCTAGCAATGACGCACAGTATAGCAATGCTTTCACTCAATTGCCATCAATACCACCGCCGTCATGTAGCCGTCATTTAATATGGCGGCTTTTTAGGGCATTGATATTAAAGGAAATTAAACGGTCGCAGGAGTCGCAGCAATCGCTTCAACTCGAGCCGCTTTTAACGCATCACCTAAGGCTTGTCCTTCTAGACCTTGCTCAACAAAGGTTTTTGCTTGGATTTGTTTGGCTGCGACTAAGGCCGCACATAAGCGTTCGCTGATTTCATCGGCGTGTTTGAGCTTCACGTTGGCAGCGCAGGCGACGTTGAAATTTTCAAAACGTTCTGGGCGACGCCATACATCCGTGCCATCTAAAATCGCTAAAATTTCTTCTGCCGTTGCTGACGGTAAGTTGTGATAAGCCTCACGGAATGTTGCGCAAGCGACAGCAAGCTCGGTGAATTCGTTTGGAATATGAAAATGTTCGCAACGATGTTGCACTAAATCGGCTGGCAAAAATTGCATGAGTGCAGCAAAACGTACTTTCGGATCTTGAGTCGTTAACACTGCTTTTTGTAGGCTCTGCATATTTTCATCGTCAAAGGCTTGTGAAATTTCAGGGAAGATTTTTTTCAATGCGCCAGCTTCATTCAATGTCGCAAAAAATTCAGCAGGGTGGCGCTCATTTAAAGCCTTCTGTAATTCGGCCCATACACGTTCCGGCACTAAGTGATCAAGCTCACCTGATACTGCAATATTACGCATCAATTCCATGGTTTCATCCGCAACAGTAAAACCTAAATGCGCAAACTTCGCCATAAAACGCGCGGCACGTAATACACGGACGGGATCTTCAACAAACGCGTCAGACACATGGCGTAACACGCCTTTGGCTAAATCTGTGCGGCCACCACAAGGGTCGATGATGTTGCCCTCAGTATCTTCTGCCATAGCATTAACGGTGAAATCACGACGTTGTAAATCTTGTTCTAAGGTGACATCCGCATCGGCATGAAACTCAAAGCCTTTATAGCCTGGGCCCGTTTTACGTTCAGTACGAGCAAGCGCATATTCATCGTGCGTTTTCGGGTGCAAGAAAACCGGGAAATCTTTACCTACGGCCTTATAGCCTTGGGCCGCCATTTCTTCTGGCGTGCTGCCAACCACAACCCAATCCCATTCTTTGACAGGGAGTTTTAATAATTCATCACGCACCGCGCCGCCAACCAAGTAAGTTTTCATGTGTAACCTTATATATGTTCTGTCTTGTGGGCACGAACATTACCGTTTTTTGTGCAGATCTACAAGAGGGGCAACCGGCACAACTATCATCGTGGTGAATGGTCGGTCGATACTTAGACATGAGTGCTCATAATTTAATCTTTGCTGGCTGATGCTAGCAGAACTTGGTCTTTATTGTGCCTTTGGTGAGGGAGAGGGTTGAAGAGTAACGCGTACGGATTAATATACCAATTTTCTTTTTACACGTTGGGTGCCTACAGCCTCTTCAATTTCAGCCTCTTCTAACCGTCGTTTACAGGGAGTTCTTGGGATTGGGGGCATATCTTGCATCGCTTGTGCCGCTGCCGGGGTTAAAGGCATGGTAAACACTGCATTACGACCACTATAGTGTTCCACCAATGCTTGATTATTGCTAGGTAAGCTAGCCCCTTGAGCTTCGATATATCCTGCTAAGCTGTCAATAACAAGGTCAATGGTTGGTCTGCAGTTAGGGGCTACCGCCACCATTTGCATAAATAAAGTGGATAAGTTTGACTGCATAAGCGTAAGAGGAAGCGAACTAAAGAACTTCCTGCGTTCTTGAGCGACATCGCGAGTTTTTAATAAATTAGCTGGATAGGAAGACTCTGTGAATAATGCCCAAAAGGTGCAGCCTAGCGCAAATATATCGCTATGGAAGTTGTAGGTTATGAGTGATATTCCCGTGTTTTGTCGCCATAACTCATCAGCGAGATAATCGGGCGAGCCAAATAGTGTTTTATCTTTGTAGCCATTGTTGTGAATATAATCAAGGTCAATAAGGTAAATAGCCTCGACATCAACAATATGGCCAGCCGTATCGCGGCGGAACTTAATCAAGATGTTCTCGAGTTTAATATCCAGATGGCAATAACCCTTATCATGAATTCTTTTTACTTCCCATGCAATCAAGTAGGCGACTTTCGCCTTGAATATTGGCGGTAAACTGTCCCAGCCAACTGTACGGTCAAGTACCGCCTCAAGCAAATCTTCACCATCGTTAAAATCCATTTCATAATAAAATTTAAAAGGGTATTCTGCTTGTTTTGAGGGGCGCCTCGTGGAAAAAAAGTCCCCGCCCCTGTTTTGCTCCATATAAGTTTGCATTTGTTGGCCTGGATGGCGGGGAGTACCATCAGTATTGAATAGGTTGGGAGCGCGAGATTCTTTTATTAGACTCGGGGTGTTGAGGAAAATGCGAAAAGCTTGGTGGTTATCACTCACCATAAGTTTATACGTCATTAAGTTTTGCCCACACCCACCTGGTTCGCCAATACGGATATGGGTGATGAGGTGTATCTGATAGCCGGGGCGGTTAGGTGCATAAAGTTTAATAAATGAGAACGGTAAACCAGACTCTTCTCGCTTTAGCTTAGTGTTTGGAGTAGTAGAACAGATGAAGTCACGCAAGGCTAATGAGGTACAACCCTGGGCGCGCCATTCATAAAGGTCACGGTGGCATTGACTCAATGCCGCGCCAGAATACGAAGTTTTCATTATTGTTATAACTGTTTTTTATTATCTTGATGCCACTATACCAAAGAAACCTTAATAAATGCTTAACACCTCCGTCGTTAGATATAGGGTGTTTTTCTATGCTAAAATCGCTAAATCATGAGTAAACGCAAATTAAACAAACAGCAACAACGCCAAGTTGACGAACAACAGCAAGTCGTTAGCGAAGATGCGCTAGACGGTTTAATCGTGGCGCGTTACGGTAGAACAGCCGATGTCGAGAACAATGGCGAGGTTTATAGTTGTCATTTTCGCCAGCATGTTGATGCGGTGGTGGGTGATAACGTCGCATGGCTATTGGATAACGCTGATGAAAAAAGTGGTGTGATTGTCGCTGTGCACGAGCGACGTAATGATTTAACGCGACCTAGCAATCAGGGCGACGTCAAAGTCATCGCCGCGAATGTCGATCAGATGTTAATTGCTGTGGCCGTGGAACCCGAAAATTCCATCAAGGTGATTGACCGCTATTTAATCTTGGCTGAATTACAAGGCATTAAGCCTACCATCGTCTACAACAAAATCGATTTGCTCGATGATGATGCCTTGGTCGATGTACATAAAAAACTAATACTGTATAAATACTTAGGCTATGAGCTTATTTACGTTAGTGCTGAATTAAATCACGGCGTCGATGAGCTAGAAGCCGTTGTAAAAGATCGCACTTCAGTATTAGTTGGCTTGTCCGGCGTTGGCAAATCCGCCATGTCGAATTTATTATTACCGGGGCAAAATATCAAAATCGGTGAAATGAAAAGCGATGCGCAAATCGGCCGACACACGACCACGACATCGCATCTCTACCACATGCCTTGCGGCGGTAACTTAATCGACTCCCCCGGCATCCGTGAATTATCACTCACCGGTTATTCCGCTCGAGACATCGCCTTTGGCTTCGCCGACTTTCGCCCCTACCTCGGCCACTGCAAATTTAGCGATTGTTCTCACCGCCACGAACCGGGTTGCGCGATTCTTGAAGCTAAGCGCGAAGGTAAATTATCACCTGATCGTTACCATGCTTATGAAACCATGGTGGAATCACTTTAATATTCCTGAAAGGGATTATTTGTCGCCCCTATTCCGAAAAAAGCCACCTATTTCGGAATCTACTCCGAAATAGTTAGCTTTAAATGGAACATATTCCATTTTGGTTGTCTTTAAATGGAACGTATTCCATTTGAGTGCTATCATTATAGCCATGAGTACCGAAGCTATCAAAATACATCGTCTCTTGGATATGGACTTACCTGTTGGTCAATCCGCATTTTTGTGGGGGCCGAGAAAATCGGGGAAATCAACGTTCCTGAAGGAGCGATACCCCAAGGCTGTTTATTACGATTTGCTGGATTCTGAGTTAGTGCTTAGTTTGGCAAAAGAGCCTTATCAGCTGCGCCGGGAGATTGAGAAATTATCAGCTGAACAATTGCAAGAGCCTATCATCATCGACGAGATTCAGAAAGTGCCAGAACTTTTGGATGAAGTGCATTGGATGATTGAAAACACAGATGCCTATTTTATTATGTGCGGTTCAAGTGCGCGCAAGTTACGTCGTGGCGCTGCGAATCTGTTGGGTGGTCGGGCATGGCGTTACGAATTTTATCCCTTGGTCTATCCTGAGGTACCCGACTTTGATTTGTTGCGAGCAATGAATCATGGCTTGATCCCTTCGCATTATTTGAGAGAGACTCCGCAAAAAGATCTTGGCGCTTATGTCGCTGAATATATACAAGAAGAAATACAGGCAGAGGGCCTAGTGCGGAACTTAGTCGGTTTTTCTCGGTTTTTAGATGCAATAGCATTTAGCCATGGCGAGATGACAAATTATGCCAATATCGCGCGTGATTGCGCGATTGATGCTAAAACAGTGAAAGAATATTATCAAATTTTAATCGATACAATGCTAGGCTACTACGTTGAGCCCTATCGTAAAAAAGTATCGCGAGACATTATCACAAGCATTCCAAAATTTTATTTATTTGATATGGGTGTTGCGAACTATTTAGCCCAAGAATCAGTACAAGATCTTGTCGGGGCTCGCGCTGGAAAATCATTAGAACATTTTATCTTAACTGAGTTGATGGCTTATCGAGGTTTAAAAGAAAAACGTTTTGACATTTGTTACTGGCGAACAAAATCAGGACTTGAGGTTGATTTTATTCTCAATCGCGGCAAAGTGGCGATTGAAGTGAAAATTTCCCGCTTAGTACGGAAAACAGACATTAAAGGCTTAAGAGCATTTGTTGAGGAACATAAACCAGAACGCGCGATTGTGGTTTCACAAGATAGGGCGCCAAGCAAGCTACCCATCAACGATGAACAATCCGTTGACGTGTTGCCTTGGAAAGTATTTTTAGATGAACTATGGGAAGGGAAGATTATTTAATGAAAAACGTTTTATTTATTTTATTGCAGTATGTACTGCCACAAGTGTGGATAACACAATTATTTGCGAAGCTTGCGAGCTCGCATAATGTTTGGTTGAAGCTGAAGTTAATCAATTGGTTTATCAAACGCTATGACATTGATATGTCGATTGTCGCGGATACAGACTTTTCGCATTACGATTGCTTTAACGACTTTTTTATCCGGCATTTAAAACCGGAAGCGCGGCCGATGGCGGCCGAAGGTTTGGTGTCGCCGGTCGATGGTGCTGTGAGTCAGTTAGGTGGCAGTGAAGATGGGCAAATCATTCAAGCCAAGGGTAAGCAATATTCGCTAAAAGCCCTGTTAGCCAATAACGACGCACTGACGCAAACGTTTGGTAGTAGCAAGTTTGCAACGATATACCTTTCACCACGGGATTATCACCGTGTGCATATGCCTTGTGATGGCAAGTTGGTTAAAACCATTTACGTGCCCGGCAAATTGTTTTCCGTTAACCCCGTTACCGCACAACACGTCGATGGTTTGTTCGCACGTAATGAGCGTTTGATTTGTATTTTCGAAACACCATATGGGTTAATGGCACAAATTTTAGTGGGGGCGATGATGGTCGCCGGTATTGGCACCGTGTGGAGTGGTGATGTGAAGCGTGGTAAAAAAGTGGTTGAGTGGCAGCCCGACACAAGCATCGAATTAAAACGCGGTGATGAAATGGGTCACTTTAAATTTGGCTCGACAGTTATTCTATTATTCCAACACGATAAAGTCGCCGATTGGTTGCATAAGCCCATGCAAAGTATCCAGCTAGGTGAAGCCTTAAGTTAAACCACCCTGCCGCACGTCATCCCGCGACTTGATCGCGGGATCTAGGAAAATCAATGAGTGACTGGATCCCGCGATCAAGTCGTGGGATGACGGAGTAAAACATATGACAGTAAAAGTAGGCATCATCGGTTATGGCACTTCAGGCGCATTTTTCCACGCGCCGATGATCGATGCCGTCGATGGTTTGCAGCTCACGAGCATCGCTAGTTCAAGAGTCGATGCAATTAAACACGATTACCCTGACGTTAATGTCACGACTACCGATGACTTACTCTCTCAACCTGATATCGACCTCATCGTCATCGCCGCACCTACCAATGTACATTACGAGCTAACCAAAGCCGCACTTGAGGCCGATAAGCATGTTGTCGTCGATAAACCCTTCGTTGTCACCAGCCGTGAAGCCAAAGATCTCATGGCGTTAGCCAAACAAAAAAACAAACTTCTTGCCGTTTACCAAAACCGTCGTTGGGATGGTGATTTTTTAACGATACAACAATTAATAAAAGCCGGCACATTCGGCAAGCTCAATTATTTCGAAAGCCACTTTGATCGCTACCGCCCAACCGTCGATGCCAGCCGCTGGCGCGAACAAGCCAAGCCAGGCAGTGGTTTGCTCTATGACTTAGGCGCACATCTTATCGATCAAGCATTAGTGTTATTCGGCAAACCTGACTGGGTTAAAGCCGATATCGCTAAACAACGCCCCAATGCAGTCGTCGATGATTATTTCCATATCATCATGGCCTACGACACCTTGCGCGTCGTCTTGCATACCAGCTCGATTGTTAAAGCCCCGGGCCCGCGTTTCACGTTGCATGGCGACAAAGGCAGTTTTATTAAGCGCGGGTTTGATCCGCAAGAAGTGTTATTGCGAAAGGGCAAACGGCCGAATGATGATCCTACTTGGGGCGAAGATGATCCAAAAAATTACGGCACGTTAACCATTGACGACAACCCACAGAAAATAAAACCTCAATCCGGTGATTATCGCGAGTTTTATCGCCAGGTCTACCGCTCAATCACACAGGCAGAACCCTTTCCCGTTACAAGCGAGCAAGCAATTGACTTAATCACCTTGATTGAATCCTTAAAATAAGGTAAATTGCTCAACATGAACACAATATTCACTTTGCATCATCGACATCATCATCACAGCGCGTAACGCGTCTTTATCTGTCTATCTATCAATAAAGTAATTAAGTAAAGTGAGAATGAATCATGTCCATCCAATTTAAAAACAAAAAAGTCTTAAGCGTCTTTGCCCTCATCATGATCAACGTCGTTGCCGTTGATAGTTTACGTAGTTTGCCTATCAGTGCAGAGTATGGTTTTTCGTTAGTATTTTATTATTTAATCGGCGCCATCTTCTTTTTAATCCCCGTGGCATTAGTGGCCGCCGAATTAGCGACTGGCTGGCCAGAAACCGGTGGGATTTATGTGTGGGTGCGCGAAGCCTTTGGTAAACGTGCGGCGTTTTTAGTCATTTGGTTGCAATGGCTTTACAACATCGTTTGGTATCCCACGATTATGTCTTTATTAGCCGCAACACTGGCGTATTTATTTATGCCTTCGCTGGCGCAAGACAAATGGTATATGTGGATTGTCGTTGTGACGATGTTTTGGGGGGCAACGTTAGTGAATTGGTATGGCATGAAGCTGTCGAGCGGTTTGAGTGCCTTGGCCACTATCTTTGGTACCTTGTTGCCTATCTTTTTTATTATTGTTCTCGGCATTATTTGGTTAATTAAAGGCAATCCCGTGCACATTGATGTCAGTTGGAAAGGGTTCTTGCCGAATATGACAAGCATTAATAACTTAGCCTTACTCAGTTCCGTGTTGTTTGGTTTGATTGGGTTAGAAATGTCAGCCGTGCATGCCGGTGAAGTGAAAAATCCGCAGCGTGATTATCCGCGCGCGTTATTTATTTCTGCTGTGCTCATCATTGTTACGTTAACCTTAGGCTCATTGGCCATTGCCATGGTGGTGCCCGCTGGGCAATTAGATTTAGCATCTGGCTTGATGGAAAGTTTCTCAATTTTCTTTAATGCGTACCACATCACGTGGATGGTGCCCGTGATTGCGATTTTAATTATTCTTGGTGGCTTTGGTACGGTGTCCGCATGGGTTATCGGGCCAACCAAAGGCATGATGGTCGCCGCGATCGATAAAAATGCACCGGCATATTTAACCCGTCGCAATCAATATGGTGTGCCCGTGAATGTGTTGCTCACGCAAGGTATTGTGTTTACGATTTTAAGTACGTTATTTATTTTTATGCCCAGCATTAATAGCGCGTTTGGTTTGTTATCACAAATGACAGGCGAAGTGGCATTGATTGTTTACATGCTAATTTTTGCTGCCGCTATTCGTTTGCGTTACAAACGTCCAAACGTTGCGCGTAAATTTCGCGTACCCGGCGGCAATGCCGGCATGTGGATCATTGCAGGCGCGGGCATCTTAATTTCCAGTGTTGTTTTCATCATCGGGTTATTCCCGCCCAGTCAAATTAACGTCGGCAGTGTTGCGGTTTATGAGGCCATTTTAATCGGCGGTACTATTGTGATTTGTCTCCCCGCTTTCTTGTGGCATCGTAGCAAGGGTAATTCATAAGTGACATTTCATTCTTAGCTTGGCATAATGCTCGCCTATTAAATAATAAGTATTAAGGAAGTGTTATGTCATATGGAGACCCCCGTTCTCCGGGTAAAGTGCCGCGTACGCCAACGCGTCTCTCTCGTCGAAAATCTGTAGCTCCTTATCAGTCACCCACTAAAACACCAAGAAAACACCAACCTTTTCGATTTTCAGAATCAGCTTTCAAACAAGCCTCGCATGCCGAAAAATTAGAAATTATTTCCCACGAGTTGGAACAGTGTAAACAAGAATTTAGTTTAGATTCACGATATGTTTTAGTCATGAATGAAATGGAGACGTTAATTGCGTTTATCAACACAGTAGAGGATGGGAAATTATATGAAGTGCATCTGCATATTCTGAATCAGTGGTCCGAAATAAAATGGGCGCTGGAGCAAAGTAATCGAAGCGCTAGAATTAATGCGCTGCCTCAGCCTGTCAACACTACAATGAGCCTAGGTAAGTTAACACAAAGTGTGACAAAAATAATTAGCCTGATTCAAGCTTCAGGTTTTTTTAATTATACGTTTATATTGGGATATCATTTGATTGACCGATTGAATATGAAGCCTAGGCTCGCACCGCCAGAGCTTACGCGTGCTCGAAGATGTCGGGGAGAGGTGCGTGAGTTTGCTAACAATGCACGCATACAAAAAATGCTCATGATACAGGCGATGGTTGATAGTTGTGATGCCATACCGGTCTTAACTAAAATTGTTCAAAGAAATAAAGAGCTTGATGATTTGGCCGCTAGTGAAATTGCTCAAGCTTATTTGTTAGATAACCTTGAACCAGAATATCAAGAAGATTTTGAAGGTGTTCGTCATACAATATTGAAGGATTGGAATCGACGTAAAGTGTATTGGCAGCGAGTGCTTTTGCATAGCCCTGATTATGGTGTGCTAACAATGCAGGACATAAAAGGTGGGTTGCTTTCTCCTTTGGGTTATCCGGTATTAATAAATTGGGTAAGTTTGCTTATTACGCAAGAATCATTAGTTGGGATGACGCGAATGATAGAAGACCAATTTCAACGTGCAACGGCATTGAAATGTGCTTTTCTGTATGACCCTGAGAATCAACATATATTAATCGATGTTTACCATAATGCTGTGAAAGTGAGTCTGATTTATACCGCAAAACACTTGTCACATAGCGCTTATTTCGCACCTTTTGACATAAACCCTAATATAATAATGTGTTTGCAATGTGAAATATCAAGAGCAGCAGCTCCCACCTTATTAGACGTTAAATTTGGTTATTTAGATGATGTCGTAGAAGATGTGCCGGAAGGATTGGCTATGTTTATAAAAAAATTAGACTTGGTTTGGCCTGAACAGTAATTATATTATGGATGTCTTATTTGATGCCAACATAATTAATCGATCAACACCTAAGGCTACACCGGCACAATTCGGCAAACCTTTTTCCAGCGCGGCAAGGAAATCAGAATCAATGTCGCGTTGTGGTAAGCTTTTTTGTTTTCGTAACTGATTGTCTTGCTCGAAGCGTTGCAGCTGTTCTTTCGCATCCGTCAATTCATGAAAACCATTGGCAAGCTCAATGCCCTTAACAAACACTTCAAAGCGTTGGGCTACTCGGCTATCGTCTGGGTTAAGCTTGGCTAATGCGGCTTGTGACGCGGGATAATCGTAGATAAAGGTCGGTTGTTGTAACTGGGGTTCGATGCAATGGCTGAATAACACATTGAGCAAATCGTCTTTATCATTTTCAACACCGACTAAATCGATTTGTTGTTGTTTGCAAGTTGCATTGAGATCATCGGCTGTTGCCACAAGTGGGTCGAGCGATAACATGTGTTGAAATACTTGTTGATACGTTAATCGCTGCGCCACTCCACAATGCAACACCGTTTGTAACAAGCCATCCATTTCATCCATCAATTGATGATGATCAAACCCAACGCGATACCATTCCAGCATTGTGAATTCAGGCTTGTGCAAACGTCCACATTCATCGGCTCTAAAGCATTTGCAGAGCTGGAAAATATCACCACTGCCATCCGCGAGCAATTTTTTCATGGCGTATTCGGGAGATGTTTGTAAATAACCATAGTGCGGCACAGCAATTGATTCTAAAAACACATCGGTGACGGCATAAGGTGAAATAATAGGGGTGCTAACTTCTAACACCTCGCGAGCGTTAAAGAACTCGCGAAGGGTATTAAGAATAGTGGCGTGTTGCTGTAAAGATTTACGCGCGGGAGACATATTCGCCTGAACGGGTATCGACTTTAATAATTTCATCTTGTGGCATGAATAAGGGCACGTTCACGACAGCGCCGGTTTCTAATTTAGCAGGTTTAGTGCCACCACTCGCGGTATCGCCACGTACGCCTGGGTCAGTTTCGACAATTTTTAATTCGACAAAGTTCGGTGGCGTCACTGAAATCATTTCACCATTCCATAGCGTCACGGTATAAACATTTTGTTCTTTCAACCAATTAATATTGTCGGCCACGGCAGCTTCATTCGCCGCAAGTTGCTCAAATGTGGTTTCATTCATAAAATGCCAATGCTCACCGTCGCTATACAAATACTGCATATCGAGTTCCATCACATCAGCCGCTTCTACACTCTCGCCTGATTTAAAGGTTTTTTCAATCACGCGGCCATTAAGCAAGTTACGAATCTTCACACGGCTAAACGCTTGGCCCTTACCCGGCTTCACAAACTCATTCTCAACAATGTTACACGGCTGCCCGTCTAGCATAATCTTAAGACCCTGCTTAAATTGGTTAGTTGAGTAATTTGCCATGATAAATATCCTTCGCTAATGTTCAATTGCCGCCATAATACCGGAAAACCAAGCAAATTCCCATTCTCTTCCTTCGTGAATCTATGATGCGTTGATTCGGAAAGTGTTACGGGTGTATTGTCATCCCGCGGCTTGACCGCGGGATCTAGGAGAATATTTTAGCTGGCAGGTATTCTGGCTCCTGCGGTCAAGCCGCGGGATGACGATACACAAGAAAGGTAAGGGGTGTATAATAAGTGATGACAACAGCAACTTGGCAACAACAATTACGCGACTGTATTACTCAACCATCAGAGCTGATTGAGCTATTAGGCTTAAGCCAGGAGCTGAGCGTGCAAGCGCAAGCAGCATTAAAACAATTCCCCTTGCGCGTGCCGCACAGTTTTGTCGCGCGCATGAAAAAAGGCGACGCTAACGACCCTTTGTTGCGACAAGTCTTGCCCATCGCCGCAGAGCTTGAAGATGTTGAAGGCTTTACTGGTGATCCCGTTGGTGACTTACAAGCCAACAAATTACCGGGCTTAATCCACAAATACCACGGTCGCGTACTATTAACCGTCGCGGGCGCTTGCGGTGTTAATTGCCGCTATTGTTTTCGCCGTGAATTCCCTTATGCCGATAATAACCCCGGCCGCAAAGGCTGGCAGCCGGTATTGGATTATTTCGCTGCCGATAATAGCATTGAAGAAGTCATCTACAGTGGCGGCGATCCATTAATCGCTAACGATAAACAGTTAGCCGAGCTTACACAACAAATCGCCGACATCAAACACATAAAACGCCTACGCATCCACACTCGCATGCCGATCGTCATACCGGAGCGTGTAACGGATGAGTTGTTACAGTGGTTTACTGGTTCACGCCTGCAACCCATTATGGTGGTGCATTGTAATCATGCTAATGAAATTGGTACGAATGTGAAAGCCGCCATGCAATCATTAAAACAAGCTGGCGTGACCTTGCTTAATCAATCGGTATTATTACAAGGTGTGAATGATTCAGCAGAAGCATTAGTGAATTTAAGCCAAGCATTATTCGATGCCGACATACTGCCATATTACCTACACTTGCTCGATAAAGTAAAAGGCGCTGCGCATTTTGATGTGCCAAAAGCGCAAGGGGTCGAATTGTCAAAGGCTATAGCAAACAAACTACCGGGTTATTTGGTTCCGAAATTGGTGCGAGAACAAGAGGGTGAGCTATCAAAAATTATAGTAAGATAGATCGTTCATTTAGCCAAGAATTTTGCAAGAGCAGTTGAAGTTCTATCGATTTCAATCTAGTATTAGCCGATTTTTCAGCCTGTAAAAAATGAATCAACAATTTTTCTACTATGCCGAGTGTCTCAAGTGATACCACCACGTCGGTTGGTTGTATCATCGGATTATTATCAATATTGGCTTCAAATTGTTTCATAGCTTCTTCTTGTTTTTGCAGCAAGGCTTCAGTTTGTGATCCTAACAAGCAGTTTTGAAGCGTGCCTAATCCACTAATTGTATTAACAAGGGTGTTGGTAAGTTTGCCTGAAATTTCATTTTTTCTATTTTGCCCCGGTTGGATTGCATAAAATTGCCCAATGCGTGTGCTTTCAGATACCAATACAGCATAGTAGCGTTCAAACATCGTTTCACTGACGTGCCTTAAACGAACATATAGATTGATATACGCTTCATCGTTGAATAGTTGTCTGTAAATGTCGGGATTCGAGGTTGGGGCTGTTTGTATGGCGCGCGTGAGCTCCCCCAATCGTTGTTGATAAGCTTGGCTTTTTTTCGAGGATTCGGCTTCAGAATATACCACCAGTGTGTCATAAGCATATTGTATAGCAATGCCGGAAAGCAAAAATGCTGTTGGATTGGCTAAGGTCACGGTTGGATTATTCAGTGGTAGATTAGCGACAAAAGCAGCGATAGCTCGTTGTTGAACAGCGGGATGTAGCTGTTTTTTAGCTTGGGTGGCAATAGCATCGGTTAAAATAGCTTTTACCTCATGCGCCCTGTCAAAACCTGGCATTTCTGCTTGAGCCATGTGTTCAGCGGTTTTGAAATGTATTAACAACATTTTGGCATAAAAACGTAATAGTTTAATTTTAGGTTGAAATGCTGGAGCACTGAGTTGATGATATATGGTAGATGAGTAGTTGTCTAAGTTCGAAGCAACAGGAAATATATTGGCTATATTACGTAGAGTAATGGGTGTTCGTACTAATATACTGGCTAAATTTCTCTGGAAATCTTCCATATTTTCCTGAGTTTTAAAGTCAGTTAGCCTTGGGTCTGTTGCCCAATCTGCTAGTTGTTCTTCTGTGACGCGAGGCATACAGATGGAGATGAAAGTAAAATGCTCACTGGCGACTAACTCTTCTAAGATCGCTTCAGCCCTTAGTTTCCTAATATTTTGTCTTAACTCATCTGTTTGAAAAACAGATGTCCAAGTTAATTGTTCCGAAGCACCCGCATCATAAGCATAAGAAATAGCTAATACGGCCAACAAAAACAAGATGGGACGTTTAACTTGCTGCTCTGCATCCAGCTCACTATGCAACATAAGTTGCTGACATGATAGGTGTTTTAATTCAGCTGAAACAGGCCCAGCATGTTTGGCTAATATGAGATGTTTTACTAGCGCCACAAGGTAATCTGTCGTGGCCGAATAGCGGAGTGTTAAACGATGGAGGTCGTTATTCAATACACTGTAAGTGCATTCTTCGTCAGTTTTTTTTGCTTCTAAAATATCACTCACCTGATCTAATGTCGGACGCTCACTGCTAGTAGCATAATGTTGATGAATGTGGAACATGATGTGCGCAACATAGTAATAACCAAAGTGTTGGTTGTTTTTATGGCAGAGTTTTTGATAGACACGAGAACGGAATAATTTCTCGTCTGCTTTGGTCATGTCTGTATTCGCAGTATAATAGCGTGGCCGTTTGCCTTCAGCTAAGAATTGAGGTGCTGCTTCAAAGTGAAGAAAATGCTGAAATAATTTAATGGATTCTGGTGGCAAACAGGATGCAGAGCAAAAACTGCTGTAAGCTTCATGGGTAGCGATGATGGTTGCACGAAACACGCCAAAGTAGCTTGTATCACTTGATTTAATTGAAATTAATTTAGCAATGGATCTTCCCATCAAATCATAAGGGGTGGTTGTCGGTACGATGGCAATTGCTGACGGTTGATGTAATAGCTGATAGGTTTTGGGCTGCGCGGTCCAATAATGACTGAGCCTTACTGCCATATACACGTTGAAATTAAAAGGCATGGCGGGTTCTTCCGTGCATGACTGGTCACCCAAGCTCCATTGTGCGTGACGAGTGTTCATCATTGCACGTGGTAACAGGCCAACGGATTGGATGGTGTGTAAATAAAGTCGTTTAGTTGACAGGGTATGGGCGCTGTCTTCTTGTTGTAACACAGATGGGTAAGACTCTTTAATCGCAACAATCATTTTATTATAATGTGTCGATATCTGTGTATTGACAGTATTAAAGTGGGTATTAACCTTGGCTAGTAGGAGTAGCTTTGAGTTATAGATACAAAGTATTTTTTGAGGGTCCTTTATTTTATGAAGTTTGAATGCAATCATATCCGCGTAATCATATTGCGTGAAAGGTATGGCGCCCTGCCCGGCATCCGTTTCAATTTTACGATAAGCATTGTCATAGTTCATTTTTAATTGCCGCACATGTTCAGGCGCATCCGTTTTGTTGCCTGTTTCCGCTAACCAAGCCATGGCCTGTTCGTTAATTTTGTCATCTTGCTGTGACGTGAGAAGCGTATTTGCTGTTTCAACATCGATTAAACAATGGGTATAATCCGTCTCAGCGGCATTGTCGGTGTGATCTACATTCACAGTGATTTTTAACTGATCATTCATGCAAGAAAAACGATAGATTGCTGTTGCCAATATCGTATGAGAGGTTTGGGTTTCACCATAAATTAATAAACTTGTTTGAATGCGGTAGATAAGTTCACGTTGCTCAATGGGCATCGCGTCAACTATGCACCTTAGTTGCTGTTCGAGAACCTCTTCTTCTGTTATGACGGTTATTTTAGGAAAGCCCGATAGCCAGATGGGACTGGCCTTTTCCATTTGATAGCTAAGAATGCTGGCAGCAGGGGCATCACTTTCTAAATTTTCTTTAGCGTATTCAGTGCTAGGGTAGGGCGCCCTAGCTTCATCCCCTCTTAGTTGCGCGTCAATAAAAGTCTTTTTATGCAGGTTAAGTAAATAAGTGCGAGCATCATCATCGCTTGGGATATTAGCGTTAAGCTTGAGAGCAGCCAAACAGTCTTGTGGCTTTGAAACAATAGATTGAATCGCGGTATTGATTTGTTCACGTTGTTGTTCAAGTTGTTTGCCAAAAGTGGTAACGATTCTTTTTCGTGTGTTGACATAATGTGTTTCAAACAGATACAAGGGAATAAGACGATCAAAGAGTTCGTCGCGAGTATTCGCTAATGCGCGCGCTTTCACATACTGTGGTCGTTCTGTGATCATCTCTGGGCGAGTCACTAAATATTTAGCAGCCAAATCAAATAGTGAGAATAAAATAATATATTGATTTGCCACCAATAATTTTTCTAAGCTACCGAAGGCCGGAAAATTCAAAGATGTAGTGGTTGTGAATGTGACTAAGTCATCAAGAAATGCTATCCAACTCTGTGGTAATTCACGCGGAATAAAGCTGAGATAGGTGGGAGTGACATACCAGGCGTGACCGTGATTGAGCAATACTGAAATGTGTGCGCCCGCTGAAATGGCATCTTTGCCTAGCTGGGAGGATAATGTGGTCATGCCGCTTGCTAAGGAAGCAGCGCCAGCACCGCGGGCAGATGCGGCGTGAGAAAAAGCTGAAAAAGTTGTTACCACAAGCTCTGTGTCTTGAGCTTGTTTGAGTATACCTTCTAGTAGCAATAAAATCGCAGAAATGCGCTCGAGTTTATTGCTTATTTCCGGATTATCCTCTGCCGTTGCCTTGAGTGTGGTGCAGGCTGTTTCTAGTGCTGCTTTGAATTTTGGATATTGTGCATCCTCATTGTCTGTGGCGAAAAATACAGCTAACTGTCGCGATTTTGTTTCTAGTTGATCAGCATAGTTTGTGCCATCTTGCATTTTTAGCTGCATAAAATCTTGCAATGCGGCCTGTAAAAATAACTCCCATTGCCAAAAAGTCGGCTTATATTTGTCGGTAAAAGAAAAGCTAAGCTTGGGTTCTTTTTTACAAAAACCAAAGTAGCGTTGGTAACTAAAACAGTAATATGTGTAAACCAGTTGTTCACAAGCGGTTAAGAACGCGGCTGCTTGTTGGGGCGAATTATATCGTGGCACATCATTTTTAAATAACTTCAAAAAAGTAAGATAAGCGTCGGTGACATCTTGTAACGTCGTGTGGGCTAACATGAATTTCTCAACTTATTATTGTTCTTACCACGTGGGTAACCGCTGGTTTAGATAAGTACAACATAGACGATTTGTTACGTAAAGGCAACCATAACGGAGTATTTTTTGCACATGTTTGGTAGCGTTAATGTTAGACTCTGTGGTGTTGCGGTTAATCCTGCATGCTGAGGAAGTTTAGGACAGCAGACATGAGAGAGGCAGGGATGGTGCTTGATGAATGAAGGGGGATATCTTTATTGGCGTATACAAAAATGCGCAGCAAGTTGCGTATTGGCAGCAATCGTTCGTGTATCATCTTTTCGGTGGCTTGCTGGCAGTTTGCTGTATGTGCTGGTGTCATTTTGCTGAGTGCTGAGGCTGACCTCGTGCGTGTGATACGTGTAAAAAATGAATCGGGCGATGGCTGCGCTGCAAGTGGATCGGGTGTACTTGGTTGGCTGCTTGCATGTGGAGATACCGTGTTCTCTCGTGATGCTGGGGGCGAAGGTGATTGACAGGCGCAATTGTAGCTGGTGCGTAATTGTTGGCATAGTTGGATCGTGAGGCTAGGCTGTAATAAATTCATTAAACTACTGATGTCAAAGTTAGGGAAAGGAAAGAGGTAAGCTGATAGTCTATGGCCTAGTTGCTCGATTAATACCTCGGTGCTAGCTAAAACAAACTTTGATGACTGTTGTAGTGATGTGCGAATTTTTGATTCTGTTTTTGTTTGAGCTGGCTCTTGATTCTGAAACCATTTTTGTGCCATTTCGTCCGTCAATTGCGAATGGCTTCCTTGATAAGAGAGCGCCGAAACATCTGTTTGAGTTAATGCTTCTAAAATCATGACAGCTCTAATAGGTCCTTCTAAATATTGGTACGGAAAAGGGCTACACCCTTTTTCAAACCAATTCCAACTGACATTATCACATGCTAAGGTGTTTGTTCCCGCCTTAAACCTCCAGCGGGATAATGTGGTTAATCGAAACATTACCATTTTTTCTGCTTGTGCATCACGCTCTGCAAGGAGTAGATCAGGGAACAGTAGCGCAGAGTAAGCTTTAGCACTCGCAAATTTTTGTTGTAGTCGCTGTTCTAAATCGAAGGATTGCCATTGTTGTTTAAAGGTCTCAATAGTTCTATCATTAACGGGTATTTCTTGCTGAAGCAATGCATTTTTAATCCCCTTCAGATCCAGCTTCGCATACTCTTTTACCTTAGCTTTGGCCGTTGAAGTGTTAAAGCTTTCCCAGTCGGCATTGGCTGTCGTATGGCGACCTTCTCGAGCGAAACTTTGAAAACTCGTCAGTAAATTGGGTATAGCATGTGTGAAAAATTTTAGACTGCGATAATAGTGCGTAATAGCGATGGCTTGGATAAACGCATTCCAAGCTTTGTCAGCTAATAGTAGTATCATCGTAAACTGTTCTTGCTCGATTAGTTTTCTTAATGAAGCTAGCCACCGTTGCCATTTTTTAGCGTTGAATTTTATTGTGCTATTGGCGCGGTATAAGCGTTGCAAAATAATGGCTAAGTATTGCCAGCTGTCAGGAAGTTGTACTTCTAGATGCGAGGTCTTAGGCATCGTGTGGTACCAAGGTGGCGTGCTAGTTTGGCTAGTAAAATAAGTTATGACACAGGCGTCGCCTTGTGAGCCATGATGGCTGAATGAATTGACTCGCGTATTGTCATCATTATCGGGTGTTGTCATACCACCACAAAATTGTTGGTTTAACCCATCATATAAACATTGCAATATTTGTATGCGTTCATGTTGATAGGTATCGGCATGCGACTGTATAACTAACCCATTGAGTTCGGTGATAATCGGATGGGGTCGAGTGAAAAATGAATGAATGTTTTGTTTGTTTTTATCATCAATACTAGGGTGAGCAAATAAAAAAGACGATAAATTTTTACGAAAACATTCAAGATAATGCCATGGTGTGCTCGTCGTAAAGTGAGGATTATCGGCAAAAAAATACGCTTGATAAGAATAGCAATAGACATGGTAAGCAAAATTTTCACTGCTTTGTAAAAGATACTGAGAATCAATATCTGACTGTGCTAGTGTTTTTAATAATGTTTGGTATAACGAATTAATCAGCTCTACTGAAGTGGTTGCCAGCATGGGATATGCTCGTTGTTATTATAGGAGCGGCCTATTATAAGGCGCTTATCGACATAGTGCTAGCGTAGCGTTTGCCGTGTGATGGCATCAATGATGGGTGTGGCTTGGTTTAAATTACCTGTTTCACCTGGCACAAGACAACCAACCTGTTCACTGATCGTTTTTGATAAGTCGCTGAGCTGTGTCACCGTCGGCTCGGAGTGCGCGTTGGCGCTGGTTGAAACAATCGGCCCGCCAAACTGCTTACAGAGTTGCTTGGCTATGGGATGAGATGTGACGCGCACAGCGACAGAGCTATGCTCACCACGAATCCAGCTTGGTACTCGTTCGGTGGCGGGGAACACCCAGGTAGTATTTCCAGTGGCTTTAATCTCATCCATACGGCTAGCATCGACTGGTTGAATCAGCGACGCTAGTTGCTGCCAATCACTCGCAATCAAGATTAAGCCTTTTTCCACCGGCCGCTGTTTAATAGCCAGCAATCGCAGCACCGCTTCTTCATTAAAGGGATCGCAGCCCAAGCCGATGACCCCTTCGGTGGGGTAGGCAATCACATCGCCTTGGCCCAGGCTGTTGATAGCATTAGTGAGTTTGTTGTTCATCAATGCATTATATTCGCAAAACGAATAATTATAAATATAAATTTGCTTTAATAATAAATTTGATATGTATTCTAGATGGTTCCAAATAAGGTATCATTTTGTGGGAAGTTTGCTAAATTACTCGAGAAGATGCGTCATAATCCTCGGGATTGGCGCATTGAAGATGTGAAATCCATAGCGGATAAAATGGGTATTGAGTATCGTCAGCCAGGCACTAGCCATGTAACTTTTCGGTTTCCTGATGGCCGAAAATGCACAGTGCCGGCGCATAAACCGATTAAGCCAATTTAGATTAAACAGTTTATTCGCTTGATTGATGACGGAGAAATAGTATGAGCAAATTAACGTATCCAGCTGTGATCAAGCCATTGGCTAAGCAAGATGGTGGTGGTTTCGTTGTTGAGTTCCCTGATCTACCAGGTTGTGTCGCTGATGGTGAAACGGTTGAAGAAGCATTAGCGCAAGCTGAAGATGCTGAGCTGTCTTGGATTAAAACCGCCCAAGAATTTGGTGATAAGATTCCTCAGCCCAGTATGTCAGATAAATTCAGCGGCCAATGGCGCATACGTGTACCCAAAAGTTTGCATGCAGATTTAGCGATTAGAGCAAAGCAAGAACATGTCAGCTTAAATTTGCTTGCCGCAACGTTGTTAGCCGAAGGCTTGGGTAAGCGTTTGGCGAAGTCATAATCGTTTTATTCTAGTGCAATAATCTTATTATCACCCCTTTCAGGAATCTTTAGGCTGTTGCGTAAATGAAAAAATGTTGAGAGCAGCGCATCACTCAACCGGCAACCAACAATAAGGACAGGCTTGTTTGTCTTGTTGTATTGCAGATTGAACGAAGCTAAGCCGAGCAGGTTGATGGCGAGTATCGTTTGCCTGATAGTAACGAATATTATAACGGTAATGGTCACGATTGAATTCGGTATCAGGGCATTGGCTATCAATCCGATGAAAATGCTGAACGTTGTCTGCGATGATGCAGGGCAAGGGATTGTGCGGATAAGCTAGCGCAGGGTACGCTTCAGTATTGTCGTTATAACAACGCGGACAAGGTAAGAGTAATTCCCCATGTGAATTTTTCATGCTTTCGTGTTCTGGTGTGAAGAACGTAAAATGTTGTTCAGCGTTAAACTGGACTTGCTTGATGATTTTGTAGATGAATTTTTTTACGTACCAACGATCATTACCAATTAATTCATCGCAAACCTGATCAACGACATTATTTGCCTGAGGGTCGTCTGAATGCACTTGTGCCGGATTTTTTTTATCGATGTTTTGAACACCGCGAATGTCGGCACCTATGCGGCAAGCATAAGCGGTTGCTTCTTCATCAAGTAGCATTTGTAGCATGAGCGGACGATGCGCTTGCAGTTGACGTGCTATTAATAATTGATCCATCTCTTCAATATAAAGTGTAGTTGTGTTGCTATTTTCATCATAATGCCAAGGTGTATCAGCCAGCAGTTGAATACATTCAAGTGGATAGTCCCTAATATAGTGTCCGGCACTAGGATCACGACCATTGAGGTCATCACGTCGAGCTAGGGGTGATGATGGCCAGCTTAGCAGTCGTTTAATGGTCTCTTCAATGACTTGAGTGATGATACCTTGCTCGATATAAGCTTCTATTTCAGCCATTTGTTGCGGTTCAAGAATGTAGTGATCGGCAGTTAACGTTATCGCATAATCTCCACGAATAGTGGTTTCATGTGCCTGATGTAGCCCCGCATTAACAAAATGATAATCACGATGCTCAAGGTAAACACGATGAATGATGTTGTCGAAGCGTGGCGTTAAACAATGTCGCGTCATAGCGGATAGTTCTTTATAACCTAAGTGTATATTCGCCATGGTTGTGGCAGAGCGTAAACGGGTAACGCTTTTTTCTTCTTCATTGCAGATATAGCCACTGATATTTTTACAAGGGACATCAATACGGTGATAGTAATTATCTTGTCGTCGTTGGTGGCTAGTGGCTCTATGCCATAAATAAAAACAAATAGTATCGCCGCGATCGGGCAATACGCTAGGAATGTGTGGACTAGCCGAATGAGGTTTTATCTGTAAAGGAAAATGAGGGAGGTGATAGCTCATCGCACCAAAGCCAATTGATAGGCGCTGTGTTAATAGTTGAATGATTTTCTGAGATAATGCTGGGTTGGTTTCGCAAGCTGACAACTCGGTTAATCGTTCATCATTTAAATCGCTTAACCAATGTATCATTAAGCGTAATTCGCGGAGCGGTACACGATGTCGTTGTGGGTTAAGTAGCAAAGTATCCAGGCTTAATTGACCTTGAATAAATTGACGCCGGTCAGCGAAGTTGCGTCCCCCGGTGCATGTGGTTGCCATGGGGAACTTGCCGCCATAATCTAAGCCATCAGCATCAATACTTTCGTAATCATTCCACACATATCCAGGGCCGGATACGAATAGGTTGTAAAGGCCAAAAGCACGCGAGCCGTAATGTCCGTATGTTTGGCCTGATAGTATCAAGTCTAATAATAATAGGGTGGTGAGAAACGTGACGTTATTGCGCGAGCCTTCAACAACTAGCATCAGCACTAATAATGTATCAAAAAAAGTTTGATGGACTTCGATGATTGCATCAGGATAGGCGACACCGTTAATCCGATCCTGCAATAATTTGGCAATGTTAGCATCGGGACACTGATAATATTGTTGAATATTTAAGAGATACTGACTGATGGCAGGGTATGAGCCACCACACATGTTAAACACTACAATGGCATCACCACGGTCTGGGCGATTAATTTGCACCGTAGTTAAATTAAAAACGCGCACCTGTCCTGCTACACGTTGTTGGGCTGAGTGGTTATGGCCAAAGCGTCTATCAAGCCCCGTCGCGTAAATACTAAAATGTCCTGCTGTTTTTAGCCAATCGTTAGGTGTGTCAATCGTGGTTAGGTTGGTTAGCTGTGCCTGTTGATAATCACCGGCTTTTTGTAAAAAAGGTGCTATACAATCGTAGGCAAGGTTGAGTAAGTCATTGGCTGGTATTGTGAGGGGTTGGCTTGTGTCATTGGTGATGTTGTATTGGTAACGTTCAGGCTGCGTTAAACGCTGAGGTAATTGCCAGCGGCCAATTTTAGTGTCGCTTAATACCGTTAGTGTGCCATCGGCAGCTAACGCAAAGTTTTTTGCATCTTTAAAATCGCCTGGTGAAAAAGCGGCTTGAAACTGGGGGTTAACCGTTCGGGGTAGGCATAACGCAATGATGCTATCGCGCCCTTTTCCAAGCTCATCAATTCGTGCGTAACACGGGCTAATACGGATTAAACGTTTGCTATCAGCACTAAAGATAGAGTATTTAGTTTGGTGATAGTGTGGTTGACGCAAGATTTTTTTTGTCACCAAGTCAATCACATAGTCAATAGTTGAAAATGTGAAACAGGCTAAACGTTGATTGGGTGAGATTGATATAAAGTCAGGGTATTGTAGTGAGCGTTGAATATCGTGATGTTGACGGCCGTGCGTTAGCACAACATGTGATTGCCGGCGTTCAATGTCATAGCATGACAGTCGACTACAGTCGGTGGTATAAAGTCGATAGCTGTTTGGCCCAAAATAAGCATCCTCTGCATAGAGCTGAGCGTTATCATCGATGCAGCGCTGAGAGTAAGAGTCGATGATAACGGAGCTGCCCTGACGTAATTTAGCTGCAACAACGAAACGATGGTCGTGAGAAATCATCAACCGACTAATGCGGGCATCCGTATTTTGATAGGTAGGGTTAATGGTTAGAATATAGGGTGCTTGAGTTGTTAATAAATAATGAATATGGATTTCAATTTGCCGTCCAGCCAGCCTAGAGAACACCAACAGCTGTCCATCTGGCGATAACGTGTAATTTTGATCATTATCCCCAACTGCTAGCCAATAAAAAGGTTCGGGGTGAATCTGTTGGCCAACAACTTGGAAGATCAGGACTTGATTAAGGGGCTCATCATATAAGCCCACGGTGTTACCATCGCTCGACAAGCTAAAGATATATTCGGTACGATTGAGTGATGAAAGTGTTTTGTGTAATGTCTCGTGCCAGATAGGAATACTATGGTTATGCTCACGCGGCATGATAACGTCCTTTGTGAATTAACCGTGTGATATTGTTATCGTCGTCCCGCGGCTTGACCGCGGGACCCAGGCTATCACTCATCCAGGATGTTTTCCTAGATCCCGCGGTCAAGCCGCGGGATGACGAATGAGCTTAATCCGCGGCTTGATGACTGAGGTCAGGCTGTGGGATGACGACATTAAGGTCATGTGTTACCGATGAACGTTATTCCTCGGTATTTTCAGCAGCATCCTCACCATCATCTTCCGCTGGCACACTAAAGCCACAGCTTTCTTGTGGGCAGACTTTTTCTTTGCCGCGGCGTTTGGTGATTTTTAAGGTCAGCATTGGCCAAGCACAATCGGGGCAAGTTTCGTTGAGGGGTTCATTCCATACCGCATATTTGCAATCGGGGTAGTCGGAACATGAATAGAAAATTTTACCGCGTTTGGATTTGCGAAATACCATGTCGCCTTTTTTACAGGTTGGGCATTTTACGCCAGTGGGCTTAGGTTTTTCTAAAGGCTCGATGAATTTACATTTCGGGTAGCTGCTGCAACCAATGAATTTACCGTAAGGACCGTGTTTGATGATCAAGTCACTTTCACATTTAGGACATTTACGATCGGCCACAATTTCTGGCTCGCTTGGACTTTCATCACCATCCATGTTGCGGGTGTATTTGCACTCGGGGTAATCCGTACAACCGATAAAGCGGCCATTTCGGCCTAAACGGATGGATAAAGGTTTCTCGCATTCAGGACACTTCTCATCCATTTTTTCTTGGGTGACATCGCTGCGCTGCACATCTTTATCGATTTTTACAATGAGTTTCGTGAACGGTTTCCAGAATTTGTCTAATACCGGCACCCATTTCTTTGTGCCCTCAGCAACATTATCAAGTTGATCTTCTAAGTTGGCAGTAAAATCATAATCAACGTATTGCGTGAAATAGGTCGTTAAAAATTTCACGACCACACGGCCCACATCGGTGGGGGTGAAACGTTTTTTATCCAGCACAACGTAATCACGTTGTTGCAAGGTTGAAATAATTGATGCGTAGGTTGACGGACGACCAATACCAAATTCTTCTAAGGCTTTGACTAAGCTGGCTTCACTAAACCGTGGTGGTGGCTCGGTGAAATGTTGGTTGCATTGAATGTCAGCCAAATCAATTTGTTCGCCTTCCACTAACACAGGTAACATTTTCTCATCGCCGTCACCGGCTTTCTCATCATCTTTGCCTTCTTGATAAACCGCGATAAAACCAGGGGTTTTAATGGTCGAACCATTCGCACGGAATTTTCCGCCTTGCTTTTCATTGCCTGCAATTAAATCGACGGCAACGGTATCCAGCGTGGCGTGAATCATTTGGCTAGCGACAGTTCGCTTCCAAATTAAGTCATAGAGTTTTTTCTGATCTGGCGTTAAATAGTCTTTAATCGATTCAGGGTCGCGACGTGAGTCGGTAGGGCGAATCGCTTCATGCGCTTCTTGCGCATTTTTCGATTTGGTTTTAAATACACGCGGCTCGTCAGGCATATTTTCTTTACCATAACGGCTAGCAATCAATTCTCGAATGTTAACAAGCGCTTCATCAGCCATGTTAACCGAGTCAGTACGCATATAAGTAATTAAACCGACGCTGCCCATGCCAATGTCGATACCTTCATAAAGCTGCTGCGCCGTACGCATGGTACGTTGAGCGGTAAAGCCGATTTTACGCGAAGCTTCTTGTTGCAAGGTTGACGTAATAAAGGGGGGCGCTGGGTTACGTTTACGTTGTTTTTTACTGACTTTTGCGACATCAAGCTTGCCATCGGCTTGCTTGAGTAGTACGTCTCGCGCTTTATTCGCATCTTTATCATTATTGATGTCGAATTGCTCGAGTTTCACACCTTTGAGTTCAATTAATTTGGCGTTAAATTTTTGTTTGGCTTTTTCGAGCAAGGCTTCAATCGACCAATACTCTTTCGGATCAAATTTTTCAATGTCTAATTCACGCTCAACAATCAAACGCAATGCTGGACTTTGCACACGACCAGCCGATAAGCCACGACGAATTTTTTTCCACAACAAAGGCGACAAGTTAAACCCAACTAAATAATCCAATGCGCGACGCGCTTGCTGTGCATCGACTAAGTCCATCGAAATATCCCGCGGGTTATCGATGGCGGCTTTAATTGCTGTTTTCGTAATTTCATGGAACACCACACGGTGAACCGTTTTGCCTTTCATCAAGCCACGTTTGGTTTTCAAATATTCTAAGATATGCCAAGCAATCGCTTCACCCTCGCGATCCGGATCCGGTGCGAGCAGTAAGCTGTCGGCGGTTTTCATGGCGCGGGCTATCTCATCGAGATGCTTTTTATTCTTATCGATGGTTTCGTAATGCATCAAAAAGCCATTATCCGGCTCGACCGCCCCCGATTTAGGCCGCAAATCACGTATATGGCCATACGAAGCCAATACTTTATAGTCTTTACCAAGATACTTATTAATAGTCTTCGCCTTTGCCGGCGATTCCACGATTACGAGTTGAGTCATTTATCCAATCCTAACGATTTTTGTTGTCGCTTATGCGATACGTTCTTTATAAAATAGAGTACTTTCGCCAAGTTAGCAAATTGTTTTTTTATTGGGCACAGTTGACGGTAGCTTTTAGTCGGTTGATTTTTAGACGTAGCGCGCGTACTTCGGCGGCAGCGGCAACTAATTTTTCAGCCGGTGTTGGTGGGCTGACAATGTCGATATTGCCATTTAAGCCAGTGCCACCACATAATTCATTATAGAGATTGTTAGCCGTTTCATGGCTAGAGTTGAATGCTTGGGTGAAGTAGGTTGTTAACTGTTTGATGGTGGGAGCATCATGTTCACGAGCGCGTATGCTTAACTCGTTTATTGCCTGTGCAGAATAGGGGTGTTGTGTAGGTACTTGGCTTGCCAATAGTTCAAACCATTCTGGTTCTTGTTCGTATAGTGCGTATAGTCGTTGCACCAATTGAGAAGTTGGGTTTAGCTGATAACAACGTAACGCAAATTCAATCGCTTCGGCGTGTTGTTTTGCGATTAAATAGCTTTGCAGAGTGGCATCTTCTTTAAAAAAAAGAAAATCAATTTCAGCTTTGTCGAATATATAGAGGTTTTGGAGTTCAATCAGTGCGCTGTCTGGCAGAGGATCGTATTGTGTGCATATCAGTCTTAACAATGACTTGAGTGTGTCAATGCCATCAAACTTTGTAAGTATGGTGCGCTTATCCGATGAGCTACATAGCAATGTTAGTGGCAGCGATAGTACTTGAATTTCTTTAATTCTGTCAGTGATAAATGTGAGGGTGTGGGGAATAAAGGTTATATTCACCATAAACGTGTTAACCGCATTCTTTTGTCGCATAATCTGTAATTCTCTAACAACCTGACTACGTGTTTTATTGGTTATGACAATACTATCGAAAGATGTTTGGCTCGCCTCAGTAAATTGTATAGTGTAAGTTTGCATTGCCCAAAAATAGCACAGCCTATCGGGACGGTCAAGAAATAATCAACTCTGAGTGTTTAGCATGGGGATTGGAGGGATAGCGACAAGCTTTTGAATAATTTCCCCCACCCCCAACGTCATACCGTCAGCAAAATGTTTGCCAACGATTTGCACGCCAATCGGCAAGCCAGATTGGCTAAAGCCGGCGTTGACGACAGTGGCGGGTGAGCCGGTGAGATTGAACGTTGTGGAGTAAGCAAATTCTTCAATATGATCATGCGTTTTGCCATGGTCGATGGCGGGGCGAGCGGCGACGGGGCAAATTAATACGTCGTAGTCTTGCATGAAATCATTAAGTGCGTGCTTGAGTGAATCGATGCTGTTGAGTCGATTGCGTGTTTCAATGACGGTGAAGTCACGCTTGCTGGCATTGGCCACAAATTGTTTGAGCAATGGTGATGCTTCAAAATTAGCGATAATGTCTTGCCAGGTTTTACCGCCATCGCCAACCCAAAATAAGACTTCCCATAATATTTCAAAACTTTTTTCAATCAGCTTTGGGCGCGCTTTTGTGACTTGTGCACCAGCATCGCGTAACTGTTGCATCAGGCTTTCAATGGTTTGGTCAGTCTCTGCATCAGCGGCGACAATGCCATTATCGGTAAAGTAGGCAATGCGACAATTTTTGATATCGACCGATTGATAGATGTCAAACGCAGGAGGAGCGACAACACTAGCCGGATCACTTTCATCATAGCGTTGTAAGACAGACATGGCTAAACGTAAGTCATCGATATGTCGTGCCATAGGGCCAAAATCAAGGATGTCGCGAATGATACCGATGTCATCGTTGGGTATGCAACCGCTTAATGGAATTAAGCCATGAGTGGGCTTATGCGCCGCAATACCCGTGCAATGAGCCGGTTGGCGTACACTGCCGCCGGCATCAGAACCGAGGCCAAGGGGTGAACCGCCAGCGGCTAACAACGCCGCTTCACCACCACTGCTACCGCCAGCGATTTTCGTTTTGTCATAAGGATTATTCGTGCGGCCATAAATCAAATTATCAGTTTCATAGGAGGCTAATAATTCAGGCACATTAGTTAGGCCTAAAATAATCGCGCCTTCATTCAGTAGTTGTTGCACGACAGTAGCATTAGCCTGATTATGTGAGTCGTGTAATCCTTTACAGCCTTTATCACAAATAAAACCTTCAACGTAACAGGTGTTTTTTATGCTGATAGGTAAGCCATGCAGTTTTCCCAGCAGTTTACCTGCTGTTATTTTTTCATCTGCCGCACGTGCTTCATCGCGAATACGTTCAGGATCAAATTGATGAATGGCATTTAATTCAGGATTAACCGCTTCAATACGTTCGATAAACGCATTAGCGACTTCAAGGCATGTGTGTTTTTGAGTTTTAATGCCGTTAACAATATTTGTTGCAGATTGTTCGATAATATTCATTGGCATGTTTGTTTTTCCGATAGGTGTGTTCTCTTAAGCTTATTCAAAGAGTTGGCGCGCTTCCACTAATGTACCCATGATGTCATCCGCATCAGCTAATTGAAGCATGCTAAATTCAGTTAAATCGGGGTTTAGGGGTTTTAAGTATTGGTTTTTTCCATCAATTATTAACTGCCGAAAGATGATGGATTTATCGTTGTGCAGTTTAACGAGTACGTAAGTACGATCCGTTGCCGGTTTTTCTTTATCAAAAATCAACGTTGTATTGCGTGGGAAAATAGGTTCCATCGATGTGTCACGCATGGCTGTCGCAAAATTTTGTGTGCCAATATGTGAAACGATGACGTGATCATTGGTTTGATAATCACTATTTGCTAACTCATGCCAGGGTGTCATGGCAACAGTTGTTGCGCCTGGCGCGACGGGGATGATTTCATCGTCCAGCGGTTCGTCACCGACGAGTTGATCGACGGTGATATCAAAATATTCCGCGATGGGCTCAAGTGAGGTCGCGTAAGGGCGCTTGGATTTGCCCGTGACTAAGCGGTGGACCGTGGGCTGTGGCACATGGATTTCGCGTGCTAAATCTGTCGCTTTCATGTTGCGATTGAATAGCAGTTTGCGAAGTGTTTCGCTTAAATGAGGATATCTGATGGCCATAGTTGTATTTCTTTGTCGTGATACTAATATTATATACAAGATTAATGGTGGCGGATAGGTGGTGCTAATTCTTTACAAATCATTTACTTATTATTATACCGGGTAAAGGATGAGATTTTTATTCATCTTTCTCTTGCAATACCGACAACGCAGGTGTATTATTTATTCATATTTCGGCTTGTTTCATTTAACGAGGTAGCCGAAACAAGGTTAAGGAGACCGCACAATGCTGAAAGCTATTAAACAAGCCAAGCCCGCAGCCCGCCAAATGGCGGAATTTAAACCCGGCGCTACGCCATCAACAAACTTAGGCAACGAAGTGCTTAACCATAACATCCCGTGGTCAGAGGTAGTACAAGACATCATTAAAACAGGTTATTACACCTTAGCGATGCTTGCTGACAAAATTGATACAAAACCCATAATATTAAATGCGATAGCCGACGGTGATGATAGCAACCTGGATTTCAAAACCGGCGCGAAATTGCTTTCTGTACATTGTCGATTGTATCCGGATGTTTATATGTGAGGATGTCCATCCTCGACAGGGCGTGGGGCGAGCTAAGGCTCGCCTTTTTTATTGATGTGAAAAATGGTTTTTTTAGGGTAAGTATTAAGTGTATAGTGACACACCATAATAATTAAGATGTTCGTTCCTATGCAACCATTATTTCAAACACCTGATTCTGCGCGAATTGCTATTGCCAATAAGCCACTGTTATTAGGTGGCACTGTTACTTATATAACGCCAGCTGAATTTAAGCAGCAGTTCCGTTGTGATTTCACGCGCAGCTTATGGGGGGACGGACTACGTGTTGCTCAATATGCAGGTTTAGCTAGGCGCATCGCCACCAACAACCTGACAGGATTGGACTCATTGCAACTAGCTGTCATTCATCGATTAGCAAATCCATTGAATAATTTAGTAATAGGAAAAATCAGTGACAGAGTTGGTTGGGGGTTGTTTCCGCAAAGCGATATTCCCGCAAATACCGTGTTCGACATTTACAGCGGCGAAGCCGTTCTGTCTAGCTTACAGCGAACAAAAAGTGCTTACGCGTTTGGCTTGAGCAAGTCATTAGATATGAGCATGGGTATTGATTTAATTGATGCAGAGAGGCGAGGAAACCTCATGCGCTTTATGCAACATTTGCCCATTGATTATCACGCACGGTGTAGAGCACATATGCTACGAGAATTGGCAAAGCTCAAAGAAAAGCCCGCGCAGATAGATCAGTTTTTAACTCGCATACGATTGCAATACGAGGAGCAAGGCGAGAATGATCCCGAATTAGCGAATATCCAGTTTATGTCAGATTCAACAGGGGTGCCACAACATGTCGCGACGGCCAATGTAGAGCCGCTGTTTTGTGAAATTGATGGGGTTAAATTGTTAGTCATGCGAAGCCATTGTCCGATTAAAGCAGGTGAAATGCTAGGTTTTTCCTATGGTAGCCATTATTGGGAGTATAAGGAGTGCTCGCCAGAGCTGTTTACACGTAAAGGTGGATTATTGTCACATGATAGTTATAAGCGAACTTTCGCGAAGCTATTTGTTGATGAACCTGGGCAGAAAAAACCTATACTGATGCAAGACAAAACAGAAAATTTTATTAAGTCGGTGTTATTAAATGCGCCTGTTCGCTCATCACTTGATGATGGCCATACATTATATACCTCAATTTATGATGTGCGCGATCAATTGGTTGCGGCAAATGCTGTCACGCCAAATTTCGGTTTTAGGCCAGGGCCTTTCCCTGGTGTCGGTGCGTTAGTTCATTCGTTAGGTAAGCAGGGTGTTCCTAATGTTAAGGTCAAAGCGTATTTTAGGCTTGATGGCCAAAATGGGATGGTTCATTTAACGGGTGCCGTAGAGATAGTCTGTCGATTGCCAACAACAATTGACAATTATGCCGCTATGTTTTCTAGCTTAGCCTCATATCTTAAGGGGTGTTATAAAGATGTTAATATCTTTGAAACAACAGGCGAAATTGTCGTGAGCTAGAATTAGTTAGATAAGTGGCGCAATAACCTCAAGCCATGATAAATCAACCCTGAATAGATTTGGATCAATGCAGCCTCATGGTCAAAGCGTTTATTAGCCTCAGTGACGGAATCAATACCACCGACGGAAATAATCGGTAGGTGGTTAGGTTGCGCGGTTAATTGTTTGAGTACCGTGATGCTTTGTTCGGCAACGGGTTTCCCGCTTAAGCCACCTTGTTCATTTACGTGAGGCAAGTGTTTAACGTTGGCTCGAGACGATGTGGTGTTAGTGGCGATGATGCCATCGTAACCGACTTGTTGCGCGATGCTGTGAATTTCTGTTATCTCTTCGGCGCTTAAATCAGGCGCTATTTTAACGAGCAACGGAAAAACTTTGTTGTGTTGTTTTAATAATTCATCACGTTTGGTTTTAACACGGGTTAATAAATCGCTTAAATATTCTGGGGTTTGTAATTCACGTAAGCCGGGGGTGTTGGGAGATGAGATATTAACTGTCGCAAAGTCAGCGTAAGGTAATACTTTTTCTAAGCAAATAATGTAGTCGTTGTAAGCGGTTTCATTTGGCGTTTGTTTGTTTTTGCCGAGGTTCACACCAACAATACAATCCGTGTTGCGACGCTTTAAATTTTCAACTAAATAATCAACACCTTTATTATTAAATCCCATACGGTTGATGATGGCTTGGGCTTTGGGTAGGCGGAATAAACGTGGTTTAGGGTTGCCGATTTGAGCAATGGGGGTGACTGCGCCAACTTCGATAAAGCCAACACCTGTGCTGGCTAGGCAATCAATGTAATCGCCGTTTTTATCTAAGCCCGCGGCGATACCGACAGGGTTTTTAAAGGTTAATCCGAAGACTTGTTTGGGTTTGTTCGCCAACTTAGGAAACATCAGCTTCGTAAAACCAATCTTGTGTGCAAGCTTCAATGAATTAAGCGCAAAGTAATGCGCGGTTTCGGGCGGCAATAGAAACAAGAAAGGTCGTAAGATTTTATACATGGGTCGTATAGTACCCTTTTTGTAGAGTGGATAAAAGTGTGAGCGACAGCGAATACATATCCACCAGGGCTTTATCATTAACCACCTGTCTCCCGTTAACCGGGCGTTGTTGAATAAATCCATTTTTTTAGCTCCGTCATCTCGCGACTTTATCGCGGGATGACGACGTATTAAGTCTACGTGCGAATATAACGCGAGTTATTATTTTGGATACAGCCTTTTAATTCCAGTATCAACAGCATCGAGGCAACCTGCTCGGGTTTTAAACCTGAACGCTGAATAATTGCATCCGTCGAAATCGGATCAAAATCGATATGGTTTAATAACTGTTGATAATCATCATCTAATTCAATCGGTGTGACATTGCTACTGACAGCATTCACGGTTGCAACATTAGCTATAGGCCCGAGTTCTTCAATAATATCATTAGCGGTTTCAACTAACTTTGCGCCTTGCTTAATTAACCAGTGACAGCCTTTTGCTAACGGATTATGAATCGACCCCGGAATGGCAAACACTTCGCGGCCTTGTTCCATCGCATAGCGGGCTGTAATTAATGAGCCACTGCGTAAGGCAGCTTCGACGACAACAGTGCCTAAACTCATACCACTGATGATGCGGTTACGGCGTGGGAAGTTTTTGGGGCTGACGCTTTCATCCGGCAAAAATTCTGACACTAAGGCGCCACCGTGCGTGACGATGTCATGCGCTAGTGATTTATGTTTAGCTGGGTAAACGCGATTTAAGCCTGTACCCATGACTGCAATGGTTTTACCACTTTTTAACGCGCCTTCATGGCATGCGCCATCAACCCCAAGCGCTAAGCCACTGGTCACAACTAGCCCAGCTTGCGTCAAGCTATGAGCAAATTCAGCCGCTGTTTCACGGCCACTACTGGTGGGGTTGCGGCTGCCGACCATGGCAATTTGAGGGGTTTGCAATAAAGTCACGTCACCTTTCACAAATAATACCATCGGTGCGGTTGCGGCATCTTTTAATAAATAAGGGTAAGCGTCGTCACCAAGCGTAATAACATGTTGGTCGTCTTGCTCTGCCCAAGTGAGATCTTTTTCAACTTCACCCCATGATAAAGCGGCAATCGATTCAATGATGTTGTCTTTGAGCCCAAGAGCTCGTAGTTGTGATGCAGAGTGAGAAAATAATTCGCTGATGTCAGCATGTGCTAACCATTTTGCCAGTGTTGCTGGTCCCATACCCTGCACATGCAGCAAGGCTAACCAATATTTAAGAGGGTTATTCATTATGCTCTTCTTTTTTTAAATTAATTATTATTAATACACCTAAAACTCAATCGCTTTGGGTATAGTTGCTAGTCAATTATTTTATGATGTTAATAATCGTCAACTACGGATTAGTCACTTGATCGCCTATTTGGATGGTTCGTTTAGCATCCATCACTAAGGCATAACTCAATTTGTTATAGGTTTGAAACACCATAACTAAACCGACAGGCAAGTTAGGTAGCTTAACCATTTCACCTGAAATTTTATCATTGACATCGTCCAGGTCTCTAAATACACGTAATACCGTGCCATTGTTAACACCCTGATCGCTACCTAAATTTAGCACCACAATATCGTACAATCCAATGCGATTAATGCCACCAACTGTTTCAATGATTTGTGCACTGACAGGTTTGGTCGGTGCGTGGGGATAAAAATCCTTGTCATAAAGATTGATAGTTGGGGTTAATCGATCCCCTTTTTTAATGGAAGTTTCTGATTGGTTTGTTTCAAAAATACTGGGGTCACCTGCATGAACGAGTTTAACTCGGCTAATGTAGCGTGCTTCATAACCTAATACTTTTTTCGTTTTGGGATCTTTGTATTCATCTTCTTTGCGAATGATGGTGTAGTTGGTATTGTTACTAGCGCTGAGGCCTCGCACATAAATCAAATCGTGGTTACCAGAAACTAGTCGGTCATTACCGTTTGCGACAACGTAGGGGCTGTTGTTGTAAGTCGCTTCTTCAATCAAACGACTTTTTGTGAGGTGAGCTTTAATACTACTTAACTTTATCGTTGAGATAGCGCCTCGGTTAGCTGTGCTACGTACTTTAGGAGAAAGCTTTATCGTCCCTTTATCAATGACTTGTAATTGTGGTTTGGCATTTATCATTTTTAATGCCAATACATCACCCGGGTAAATTAAGTGAGGATTTTTAACCTTTGGATTAATCTGCCAAATTTGCGGCCACTGCCAGGGGTCTTGTAAGAATATATGTGCGATATCCCACAGCGTGTCGCCCGTTTTAACCGTATATTGGCTTGGGTAATTCGGCTGTAACTTTACTTGCTCTGCCGCGAGGCTGGAGCTGCAGACGCTTAATAATAAAATGATTGCGATAAGCTTTTTCATCGGTGTATCCATTTAAAAATTGCACAAAATACTTTACAATAACTAGACGAATACTAACACAAACGGTAATCAAAATGGCAATACTCGAAGTACTAAAATATCCTGATGAGCGACTACGTAAAATAGCAAAACCGATCACTGAGGTAGATGATGACATCCGCCAATTGGCTGATGACATGCTCGAGACCATGTATGCCGATAATGGCGCGGGACTGGCTGCCCCACAAGTCGGCGTGCAAAAACGAATTTTTGTCTGTGATTTGTCGCACGATAAAACTAAACCGCAAGTGTTCATCAATCCTGAAATCATCGAAACCGAAGGCATTCAAATTATCGAAGAAGGGTGCTTATCTTTCCCCGGTGTTTGGGCTAAAGTCGAACGCCCTGCATGGCTACGAGTCAAAGCGTTAGATCGCGACGGCAATGAATTTGAAGTCGAAGCCGAGAAAATATTTGCAGAATGTATCGACCACGAAACCGAACACCTCAACGGCGTACTTTATGTCGATCACCTCTCGAGCCTAAAGCGTGAACGCCTATTAAAAAAACTCGATAAACTCCGCCGTGTGATGATGTAAACAACAGCACTGACAGAATGCTCTAGGGAGCTTTTTGATAGGTTCATCATTGATGAATTTAAGCTGTCGTGTTGATACCATTTATTTTTAAAATCCACCCAACCATTAAACGCAAGACCTCCGTGTCAACAGGATGACTTATTAATTCCTTATAATGCGAAATGGCAGGTTTTCCTGTATCTCGCCGCATCACATGCGTTAAATCGCTAATGACATGAGTTTCTACTTGATGGCCAATAAGTTTTTTCATCATAGCAAGGTCATCTGCGGGCGTTTGGATGTCTTTATCACCAGTAATAGCTAAAATGGGTATGCTTATTTTTTCTAGGCAGGGGGTTGGGTCATATTGAATAAATTCCCTCATCCACTTAGCATTAATTGTAGAAAATAATTTGGTGCGCATTTTAGCTTGTGATGACTGCTGTATTTTTTCCAAGGTCTTATGTTGCGATTTAAATAAGTCGATTCGTAAAAACCGGAGTAGCTTTTTCTGCCAATTGGATAAGCCTGGGGCAATTTTTTCTAATTGCCATTTTAAAATTCCCATTCCGCTCCTGGCCGTGCCTGCTAACAGTATTGCACCAGATAATCCGTGCTGCTGGGACGCTATATGTGCTGATATAATAGCGCCTTCACTATGGCCCAACATCAAGATATGTTTGGGAGCAACATGAGAGGTGTCTTTTATAAAGTCAATGGCAGCTTTAGCGTCTTCAATGTTGTCAAAGAATCCAGTGGACAAGAAATCACCGGTACTATGACCAACCCCTCGTTTATCATAACGTAGCGTTGCTATATTGAATTTTTCAAAATATGAAGCGATGCTTGAAAGCAAATTAATTTTTAGCTTTTTGTGATTTTCATCGCGATCAACCGGTCCAGAGCCGGCGACTAAGATCACTAGTGGTAAACTTTTCTGATCCATTGAGCAAGTCAATGTGCCAGATAGAATCTCCGAGCCTGATTTAAATGTTACGTCAATTTTTTTCATCTATCATAATGCTCCGCTGTACATTCTGAGATACTGAAGATGGGATTTCTTTCTAAATTCTTTCTAAATCTTACCACATTGGAAAATATAGGCGCTATTTTTCGTCTATGCTAATAATGGCCAAAAATAATTTCTACTATAGTCTAGTCTATACCCAAAGCGATTGAGTTTTAGGTGTGCTAACCATCATCTTAAGGTCGTCATCCCGTGGCTTGACCACGGGATCTAGGAAACGACTCTGGCTTAATGATATGCTGGTTCCCGTGGTCAAGCCACGGGATGACGAGACACAAGAGATATCTTTGAGAACCTAAAACTTAAACGCTTTGGGTATAGACTTAAAATGATAGAGTATTAGACTGTCGAACATCTCAGTATTGACTTATATAAAAATTTGTAACTTTATGCGGGATGGTGTATCGTTGATGAAACAAACAACCTTTCATCACACAATAAAAAAAGACATACAAAAATTTCCTGAGCAGGAGAGTAAGATGACAGCAGTTAAAAAAACAAAATTTACAAAAAGTTCTAGTAATGTCTTTAATGATTTGGGTTTCGATGATGTTGAGGCGAGAAATTTACAATTTCGTTCGCATCTCATGACGCTACTTGTTAAATACATTGAACATAAAGACATGACGCAAAAAGAAGCCGCGGAGTTTTTTAATGTGACGCAACCTCGGGTAAGCAATTTGGTACATGGTAAAATCGAAGTGTTTGGTGTGGGGGTCTTGTTAGAAATGATGGAAAAAGCAGGCTTTAAAATTTATGATAAAGTCGAAAAAGTGGCGGATACTTTTTTTAAAACGAACAAACCAAGCCGAATAGCGAGAGCAGCTTAATGAAAAAACTCAATATTATTTTTGCCGGCACGCCTGAATTTGCAGTGCCAAGTTTGCAAGCCCTGTTAGAGGCTGGGCACAATGTTATAGCGGTGTATACGCAGCCTGATCGACCCGCGGGTCGTGGGCAAAAGCTGCAGGCGAGTCCAGTTAAGAAACTGGCAGAGCAAAACAGTATTCCCGTCTATCAACCACAAACGTTGCGTGATGATGCCGAGCAACAGCGGATTCAAGCACTGCAAGCGGATGTGATGGTAGTGGCGGCGTATGGTTTGATTTTACCTAAAGTCATTTTAACGATGCCTAAACTCGGTTGTTTAAATGTTCATGCGTCTTGGTTGCCACGTTGGCGTGGTGCCGCGCCGATTCAGCGCGCATTGCTGGCGGGTGACTCGGAAACAGGCGTAAGCATTATGCAGATGGCTGAAGGCTTGGATACCGGCGATGTATTATGTTTGCAAGGTTGTGCGGTCGGGCCTGGTGACACTGCTCAAATTTTACATGACAAGTTAGGCAGACTCGGTGGTGAAGCCATTGTCGAAACCTTAGAACAAATTGATAACGGCACTGCCGTACACACGCCACAAGAAGAAAGCTTGGTGACGTATGCAGTAAAGCTTACTAAGCAAGAAGCCGTATTAGATTGGTCGCAATCTGCATTGGATTTACACCGCGCTGTGCGCGCTTACAATCCCTTCCCGATTGCCCGCACACAGGTGGGTGATAAACTTTTAAAAATTTGGCAGGCAACACCTATCGCTGCACAAGCGGATATGCGCCCGGGTACGATAGTGGGGGTTAACGATGACAGTATCGATGTCGCCTGTGGCGAAGGTGTGTTGCGCATCACCGAAGTGCAATGGCCCAACAAAAATCGCCAATCGATGAAAGATGCGCTACATGCGAATCAGCATCCCTTCGTTGAAGGCGGGCAATTAGGGTGAATTCACGCGCTGTTGCCACACAATATTTATTAAGCGTTATCGATAAAAGTGAATCACTGTCCGTGCCAGCCGAATTGGAAGACGCGCCATTTGTGCGTGAAGTCTGTTTTGGTGTGTGTCGGTATTTTCATCAGTTAGCATTTATCGCCAAGCAGCTCGTGCAAAAACAACCGAAAGATCAAGCCGTTTATGTGTTAATTCTAATTGGCATCTATCAATTGCTTTACATGCGCCTGCCCGATTATGCCGCCACGGCAGAAACTGTGGATGCCGCGAAGCAGTTAAAAAAACAATGGGCCACAAAACTGATTAATGGCGTGTTGCGTAATGTGCAGCGTCGTAAAGATGAATTGTTAGCTGCTGTTGACGAAAACCCCGCCGCAAAATTTTCACATCCCGATTGGTTATTAAAGCGCTTGCAAGCAGCCTACCCGGAACAATGGCAAGCGATTTGTGAGGCCAATAATCAACGTGCACCGTTAACTCTGCGCGTGAACCAGCAAAAAATTTCACGCCAAGCATATTTGCAAAAACTACTCGAGCAAGATATTTCAGCCAGCGCAACAAACCAAAGCGATGTCGGTATCGAACTAGCCAAACCCATGAACGTCACGGAGTTACCCGGTTTTGATGATGGCGAAATATCCGTGCAAGATGAAGCCGCACAAATGGCGGCAAGCCTAATGGATTTGCAACCCGGCATGCGCGTGCTCGATGCCTGCGCCGCCCCCGGTGGTAAAACTGCCCACATGCTAGAAGCCTGCGCTGAACTCGATATGCTCGCTATCGACAACGATGCCAAACGCAGCGAACGCATTCATGAAAATTTACAACGCTTGCAATTAAACGCCGATGTAAAAGTTGCCGATGTAGGTGATGTCGAAACGTGGTGGGATGGCCAACCGTTTGATCGCATCTTACTCGATGCCCCATGCTCTGCCACCGGCGTTATCCGCCGTCACCCCGATATCAAACTGCTGCGTCGCAATAGTGATATTGATGTGTTAGCTGAAACGCAGTTAACGTTACTGCAAGCCTTATGGGCGCTAGTAAAACCCCAAGGCAAGCTCGTTTATGCTACATGCTCAGTCTTGCCAGAAGAAAATAATAAAATTATCGAACAATTTTCACAAGCCCATGACAATATAAACCTCAATACCCCGATACAATATTTACCTAATCCCACCGATGGATTCTTTTATTCAGTGTTAACAAAAAAATAATGAGAAAATATGCGTACAGTTCAATGTTCTCGGGCGATTATCTGCGAACCGCGTTTACAGAAATTCTTGGCGAAGCCAACCTTCGAAGCTGAGCGTTTTGGTGATGTAATTGAATTTCACAAGATAACGTTAAATGACAGTCAAGTGAATGAAAAATCGGTACAATGTTTGTTAGTGATAAAACGATAATGAGAAGTCATGACAACCTGTGTTATTAATAGTGGTAATTTTAATCCGTTAACGTTTGCTGCGATCTTTGCTGACAATGACCCCAGCCATGCGGAGTTTGTCACGGCTTTTGAATTTCAGAATATTGATCTACAGTACTTTCAGCCATCTCAATATGCTTCATTGGCATCACATTTAAGCAGGGCTTCTTCGGCTTTAACGTTTGTGACGTGTGACAGCGTAGAGATATTTTTAGGTCGGTTGTTTTTCGTGATTCGTTCTATGGAATGGCCTACAACAGTGAAGATTAATGTCGCATTTGTTGTGAGAGATATAGCTGGCTGGTCTGATTTAGTCGCAGATTCCTCAAGCTTGGTAATGGTTCAATGGGCATCTCCCGTATTATTGCTTGACGAAGTGAATATTCAATCAGCAGCAGTTTTATTTTCTGCTGAAATCCCAGCCTTAAATGTGCAGTTTCATCAGCTTAATTTAAATGTTGTTACACCAGAGCAGGTTCAAGCTATGTTGCTACCACTTGCTGATCAACACTCGATGGAGGTTACGTTTGATTCTTGCTCGAACCTTGAGGGCATTATAAGAAAAATACTGCCTTATGTTGAATCTGTAGTTCCAGGGCAGTTAAGGTTGCGAATTACCGGTGAGTATGTGGCGCTATATAGGTCGTTGCCTGAGCAATTTCAAACATCCAATATTGCTTGGGCTATTCCAGAGTTGGGAGTGGTGACTTCGCCGCCTAGCTTGCGACGACGAGCTGCTGTCACTGTTGATGACGTTGATGCTTTGACCAAGAGACTCGCTAGTTCAGCTATCGGAAGACCGAAAACCTTATTACATATACCTGTTGGTGCTCAACGTGCAAGTATTCAAGCCTCGCCAACAGCAGTCGTATCTCCAGTAGTTCCATCACTAGCTGATTATACGACAGGTAGTTTAATGGAAGGCGGAGGCGGCAGTTTAGCCGCACGGCTTGGGGTCCAGGTATCGGCTCCGCGAAAAAAACGTCCTCCCGGCGGAGTAAGAAAGTATCATAGTCGGGCTCGAGAAAGAAGTTTCGCATTAAGCGGAGAGGCTTTGTGCGAAGCGGCACGGATAGCGAATGTAATCAAGTTAGAGCAAGCACTGAATAACAATCAGGCGGTTAAAGGTGTATTAAGAGATGTGAGGGGTTTGGCTCAGCAGCTAGAGGAAAAGGCTTACGTATCAATTGTGGTAAATATGCGTGAGTATACATTAAAAGTTAACAACTTCGCATCGGTTGCCGCCACAGCGTCGTATGCTGATATAATTTCAACTTGCTTGTAACCAACTTGATAAATCACCAATCTCATCACCACAAACTTCATGTCCCATTTTGTACTCATGCCAGTCAATGGTATAGCCTAAATCTTGAAGGCGATCGCGTGAGAGTTCGGCAAAGCTAAAGGGCAAGACGGCATCACTGAATCCGTGTGCCATAAAAATAGGGATGTTTTGATTAGCATCACTGCGGTCGGTTTCAACATGGTCGGCCAAGGGCAGGTACGTCGAAAGCGCGATAATACCCGCGAGTTTTTTCGGATAACGCAAACCGATATGCAATGCCATAGCACCACCTTGCGAAAACCCGGCGATGGAAATATTTTCAGCCGCAATGCCAGCTTCGATTTGTTCGTCGATTAAGGTGCTAATTAACTGCTCTGATTCCCTCACGCCGATTTCATCTTGATTGCTATCTCTGTCTAAGCCTAGTATGTCATACCAGGCTCGCATTTCAGCGCCACCATTGATCGTCACGGCCTGCACGGGTGCGTGCGGAAAAACAAACCGAATGGCTTTGTCATGGAGCTGCAGTGTGTCGACAATTGGCACAAAATCATGGCCATCAGCGCCTAAGCCGTGTAGCCAGATAACCGCATGTGTTGGGTTGTCGTTTGTTTCAACGATAATTGGTGTGTTATCCATAGTTATAATATAATAGCGCAAATTTTGGAAACCACATGAAATATTTATTCTCAGTATTATTAATGCTCATGTTGTCGAGTTGCGGTATGACGGGTGATTTATACCTCTCAAAGCCTTATATCAAAGAGCATGCGACAAAAGATCAACCTGCGGCGCCCAGTAATAGTTTAGATTTACCGCAAAGCGGAGGTTCAAGCTAATGGATCATTTTAATTATCGTGACGGTGAGTTGTGCGTTGAAGATATTCCTTTGTCGTATGTGGTAAAAGAATTCGGTTCGCCAGTTTATGTGTATTCTAAAGCTACATTAGAGCGCCATTGGCATGCATTCGATGATGCCTTGGTGGATTACCCACATATGATTTGTTATGCCGTAAAAGCGAATTCCAATGTCGGGGTGTTAAACGTCATGGCCAAAATGGGCTCGGGGTTTGATATTGTGTCGTTGGGTGAGCTGGAACGTGTACTCGTTGCTGAAGGCGATCCGAAAAAAATCGTGTTTTCGGGTGTTGGCAAAACAGCCATTGAAATTGAACGTGCGTTAGATGTGGGTATTCATTGCTTTAATGTAGAGTCAGAAGCTGAGTTAGATCGCATTCAAAATGTCGCAAAGCTAGTGAATAAAGTTGCGCCTATTTCATTGCGCGTCAATCCTAATGTCGATGCCAAGACGCATCCTTATATTGCCACTGGTTTAAAAGCGAATAAATTTGGCATTCCTGCTGAGAAAGCCTTAGCGGTTTATCAGAAAGCTAAAGCCATGTCGCACATCGATATTAAAGGCATTGATTGCCATATCGGTTCGCAATTAACAGAGTTAGAGCCTTTCCTTGATGCCTTGGATAAAATACTCGCATTGATCGATGAGTTAGCTGAAAACGATATTGTGATTACACATATTAATTTAGGCGGTGGTTTGGGGGTGCGTTATAGTCAAGAAACACCACCACATCCAAGTGATTATGCTAAAGCATTATTACCCAAATTAAAAATGCGTGATTTAACGTTGGTGTTAGAGCCAGGTCGTGCGATTGCAGCGAATGCTGGCGTATTACTCACGCGAGTTGAATATCTTAAAAATGGCGAAGAAAAAAACTTTGCTATTGTTGATGCGGCCATGAATGACTTATTACGCCCAGCTTTGTATGATGCGTATCAAGAAATTATTCCTGTGCATGAGCGGACCGAAGGTGAAAAAGCTACTTATGACGTGGTTGGCCCGGTGTGTGAAACTGGTGATTTTTTAGGGAAAGATCGTGAGTTAAATATCCAAGCAGGTGATGTATTAGCTGTGCGAGGGGCAGGTGCCTATGGCTTTTCAATGAGTTCTAATTATAATTCACGTCCGCGAGCAGCAGAAGTGTTAGTCAGTGGGAACCAATTGTATTTAGTGCGTGCGCGCGAAACAATCATGTCAATGTTAGTTGATGAACGCTTACCAGTCGATGAGGGATAGTATGAAGCGAATTTTTATTAGTTTATTATGTGTGTTATTAGCCACAACAGCAGTAGCGGCAGCTGCGGCAAAGCCCAAGCATCCTGCTGATTCACCTTGGGGTGGAAGTGTCAGTTTTGGTTATGCAGGCACAACGGGTAACTCTAATAATACGAATATTAATGGTAAAGCGAAAGGCACGTATAAAGATGAGCACTGGGATAACACGGCACAATTCACGACCTATTATAGTGAAAGTGATAATGCTAAAAATGGTCAGCGCTATTCGGGCTTAGTCGAAGTGGATTATTATTTCCATAAAAATATGTATCTGTTTTCTACTAATACGGGTACAAATGATCCTTTTGCCACTTATGATTGGACGGAAAGTAACGCGATTGGTGCGGGGTATCGTTTCGTTAATAATTCGCATGTGAGTTTGGATATGCAGGCTGGCCCAGGTTTTCGTTATCAACGCGATGCGACAACATTTGAAAATTATCGCCAAGCCATCGCATTAGTCGCGGGGACTTTCACTTGGAATATCACCCCGCATTCGAAATTTAAAGAAGTGGTGAGCACAGAAATAGGTAATCCTAATATTTACACGAAGTTGGCTACGTCATTAACGGCTAATATCATCGGTAATTTAAGTGCCGAAATTGGTTATACCGTTGAAGAAAACACTTTTATTCCGCCGAGTAGTGAGAACACTAGTCACTGGGATACATTGACGGAAGTGACGTTGGTTTATAATTTTTAGGGATTTTATGTAGGGTGGATAAAAATTCGAGCGATAGCTCGGATATATCCACCAGCAGTGGTTAGTGATAGAGCCCTGGTGGATATGTATTCGCTGCCACTCACAGACATAATCTAATGAGGTTTCGAGTGAGCGATATTCAATTTACAAAAATGCATGGTCTAGGCAACGACTTTGTCGTGATTGACGGGGTTAATCAAACCATTCATTTAACCCCTGATCGCATTCGCCAATTAGCGGATCGCTATCGAGGCATTGGTTTTGATCAATTGTTATTGCTTGAAGCTTCTGATGATTATGATTTTACCTATCGTATCTTCAACGCTGATGGTGGTGAAGTGGCCCAATGTGGGAATGGCGCACGCTGTGCCGCACGGTTCGCTCATGCTAAAGGTCTAACAGATAAACAGCAGTTGCAATTTGAAACCCGCAATGGTGTGGTTGATGTGCAAATGTTAGAAAATAATTTAGTCAAGGCCGGCTTAGCCATTCCTGATGTGCAAGCCAATCAAACAATTGATGGCGTAGCGTTTGGCATCGTGTCCCTAGGCAACCCCCATGCCGTTACTTTGGTCGATGACATTGACACCGCGCCGGTGACCACTTTCGGTCCCCGCGTTGAAAATGATGCTTTATTTGTCGATCGCACCAACGTCGGCTTTATGCAAATTATCGATTCAAGCCACATCAAACTGCGTGTTTGGGAGCGTGGCGTCGGAGAAACCCAAGCCTGCGGCAGCGGCGCTTGTGCAGCCGTTGTGATTGGCCGTCTGCAGCATCAATTAGCCGAAACCGTCACTGTGCAACTCAAAGGCGGAGAGCTTCAAATTCAATGGCAAGGTGACTCAAACCTCGTCAACGTTATCGGCCTCGCCGAATTTGTGTTTGATGGTGTCATCCGTCATTCCGTGGCTTGACCACGGAATCCAGGGGCATATGCCGAGGCTGTGACCTTCTGGGTCCTGCGGTCAAGCCGCGGGACGACGATGCGATATACAATAAGTGAAAATGCTAAAAAGGGCCCATTACTTTTTACTATTTCATATCAAAAGCTTATAATGTGGATCTTTACAACTATAGTGATGACGACATATGAAAATTATTATTCTCGGTGGCAACCAAGTCGGTGGCGCGTTAGCCGAGCAATTAGTCAGGGAAGGTAATGATATCACTGTGGTTGATGTGCATGCGGATCGCTTGCGTGAGTTAGAATCGCGTTTAGATATTCGCACGATTGTTGGGCATGCCGCTTACCCCAGTATTTTACGTAAAGCCGGCGCAGAAGATGCCGACATGTTAATTGCTGTGACCAATAGTGATGAAGTTAACATTGTTGCCTGCCAAGTCGCTTATACATTATTTCATGTGCCCACCAAGATCGCTCGTTTGCGTGCTGCGCAATACAATGAACGCACGGAGTTGTTTTCCAACGAGCATATCCCTATCGATGTGACGATTAGTCCGGAAGAAGTGATTACTCAGCATATTAGCCGTTTAATCGATTACCCTGGTGCCTTACAGGTGATTGATTTTGCGGAAGGCAAAGTGCGGATGATTTCAATTAAAATCAAATCGGGCTCACCCGTTGTGGGCCGTACATTGGCCGACATTAATATTAATTTAATTCCAGAAGCCGATATTCGCGTGGTGGCAATTTATCGTTTGAATCATTCGATTGAACTTGATGGTGACACCATTGTCGAACGTGGTGATGAAGTGTTTTTTATCGCTCAGAAAGAATTTGTTGATACGGTGCTAGATGCATTTGGCCTGCCCACTGAGCCTTATAAACGTATCATGATAGCGGGCGGTGGTAATATTGGTTTTCGTTTAGCTCAAAAGTTAGAAGCTTTATATCAAGTGAAATTATTAGAAAATGAACCGGATCGTGCTGAATTTGTTGCTGGTGAATTGAGTAATACAACCGTCTTACAAGCTGACGCATCAGATAAAGATTTATTGATTGATGAAAACATTGAAAATGTCGATGTGTTTTGTGCCGTCACCAATGATGACGAAGCGAATATCATGTCTTGTCTACAAGCTAAACGGTTAGGTGCCAAACAAGTGATGGCATTGATTACGCGCACAGCCTATGTCGATTTAATTGAGGGCGGCGGCATTGATATTGCCATTTCACCTCAGCAAGCCACGATTGGTAGTATTTTACGTTACATTCGTGCGGGTGATGTTGCTAATGTTTATTCATTGCGTCGTGATGCGGCAGAAGCCATCGAAGTGGTTGCGCATGGTGATGAAAAAACTTCAAAAGTCGTGGGTCGAGCTGTAGGTGATTTGAAATTACCGGAAGGCACGAATATCGGTGCGATTGTGCGAGGGGATGAAGTGATCATTGGCCATCACGACAGTATCATTGAAGCGGGCGATCATGTGTTATTATTTGTGCTGGATAAAAAACGCGTCAAAGATATCGAACGCCTATTCCAAGTCAGCGCCACTTTTTTATAATGGTTGAAATTAATTAACATGGAGGTAGGAGTATTGTGCTGAGCGTTTAGAGTGCCATTAATCCACTCAATCCTCAGTCCTCAATCCTCAATCCTAGCAAATGCAATACCAAACCATATTCAGAGTCATCGGCGTATTATTAATGCTTTTCAGCGTGAGTATGATTCCACCTTTTTTTATTGATGCCATTTATCGTGATGGTGCGGGTAATGCTTTTATTTTAGGCTTCTTCGCAACCTTTGGCACGGGTTTTTTAATGTGGAATCGTTTTCGTAAGTTTTATCAGCACTTAAAAACACGTGATGGTTTTGTTGTCGTTGTATTATTTTGGATGGTATTGAGTTTGTTTGGTGCCTTGCCGCTTTATATTGCTCATCACCCCTTTGATTCATTTACTAATGCTATGTTCGAAGCCGTGTCAGGCTTGACCACCACTGGTGCTACGGTTTATAGCGGCATTGAGTTTCTACCCCATGCGATTCAATTTTATCGTCAAGAGTTACAGTTTTTAGGTGGTATGGGGATTATCGTATTGGCGGTTGCCGTGCTACCGATGTTAGGTATTGGTGGCATGCAATTATATCGAGCTGAAACGCCTGGTCCAATGAAAGATAGTAAGTTGACGCCGCGTATTACTGAAACAGCCAAAGCACTTTGGTATATTTATTTAACTTTAACCTTGGCCTGTGCCCTTTGTTATTGGCTAGCAGGTATGAACACTTTTGACGCGGTGAGCGAAAGCTTTAGTACGGTTTCAACCGGTGGTTTTTCGACGCATGATGCAAGCTTCGGTTTTTATCACAGTAAGAGCATCGATTTAATTGCCTGCTTTTTTATGTTTTTAGGCGGCGTCAACTTTGCCTTACATTTCTTAGTGCTGCAACGTCACAAGCTTGTGAGTTACTGGGAAGATATTGAGTTTCGCACCTATTATTATATTGTATTCACCACCTCATTTATTGCCATTGTTGTGTTGTGGTGGACCCAACAATATCCAACATTCAGTGAAGCTATTGTGCATGGTTTATTTACGGTAATATCATTAATTACCACGACCGGCCTGTCATCAACGAGCCTTGGTCATTGGCCAATGGCTTTAATCATGACGATTTACTTGATTGCCATTATTGGTGCCTGTGGTGGCTCAACTTCCGGCGGCGTGAAAGTGATGCGCTTTATTTTATTGTGCAAACAAAGCATGCGAGAAATGCGTCGATTAGTTCACCCCAAAGCGGTTTATAGCATTAAGTTCGGTCGACAAACATTACCCGAGCACACGGTCGAAGCTATGTGGGGCTTCATTGCCATTTTTATCGCGGTATTTGTGATAGTGCTGTTATTATTATTGGCTTCCGGCTTAGATATGCCAAGTGCACTAACAGCCGATGTGGCAACCCTCGCGAATGTGGGCGCCGGTGTCGGCAGTGTTGCTCATAATTTTGAGCATCTAACCGGATTCGCAAAATGGGTATGTATCTTTGCCATGTTAGCCGGTCGACTAGAAATCTTTACCTTGCTGGTGCTATTCACGCCGGCCTTTTGGCGGCGTTAATTCAACTGTACATATTTTTCTTCTCACCGGGAGTGGGGAAGATGCTCTTGGCCAAATGAGGGGTGATATTAATGAAAGTGTGTCGCGACCCTGCGGCTTGACGTAGACAGATGTACTGTCATTCCGCGGTCAAGCCGCACAACGGATAGATTAGGGTAAATTTTTTGATATGACATGGGGCTTGCTGCTTAGCTTAAACAGCTACGCTGTTTGCGAGGCCCTAAGCCTTATTTTTATTATGTTCAATCTGCAATTTCTTTTTGGCGTAAAGTTCTTTTACGCTACCTTCTAAAGCTTCTTTACTGCCAGCAATAACTTCGTGGTAATACTTAGCAAAGGCTTTCATGTCGCGGACTTTGCCAGCAAAAATACCGCGTTTTTCGCCACCTTGTAAAATATTGTCGACTTGTTTGGGGGAGAACTTAGTGAGCTGATGTTGCACGGCTTTGCCTGCAGCATCGAATAGGTTGTTTTCAAAATCTTCTAAGTCAGAGAAGCATTCGCTGATGGCTTCATCACCTTTTAAATAACCGCCGGTGTCGTTTAATATCATTTTAGCGATAGCTTCAGAGGCATCGGTTGAAAATTTTAACGGGTTATTGTTTGATAACTTAAACCAAGTGCTGTCCGCATTTAATTCACGTTGGCGTTCTTCACGTTTGTGCATGGCGGCACGCATGTTTTCAACAGAACATAATAATAAGCTGCAAGCTGCATCAGTGAATTGTTGTTTGTCTTCAATTTTATAAGCCGTTAAGCCGAGTTTTTCAATTAACAAATCAGCGAGTTGATTGGGTTCTGGTGCCACTGGTTGAATGGGGGCAGTATATTGTTCAGTGGGTACATGTTGTGTTGTGTCTAAATTTACCGGTGCCGGTTCATCAATGTCTGAAATTGTGGCTTCAGTACTACCGCTTAAGAAGGCATCAATATCAAATTCGCCGGTTGCTTGGCTAGCTTGTTGAATAGAGTCGGTTGCACCTAAGTCACTATGAATTTCATCAGCACTGAATTGGCCATCCAAATGAAATTGTGTCATTTCTTCTGAAAGCAATGGCTTGCCCGCATGGCTGCCGAGTAAATTATCAATGTCGAGCACATTATTTCCCATGTCTTTAGCATCAGTAAAAATCGCCTCCAATACAAACTCACCCATGCGAATTTTATCTTGATGTTGTAATTTACTGCGTGGGTTCGACATTTGATTGAGTGGCACACGGCTATCATTCACAAAAACACCATTGGTGCTGACATCATTGAGGAAATAGTGGTTATCTTGGTATTGAATCACCGCGTGTTGTTTAGAAATGCTAGTGTCGTCGGCTAGGCAAATATCATTACTATCTAATCGGCCGATACTGGCACCGGTATTTTGAATAGTAAAGGTTTGGTTTAGCAGGGCACTATTTTCTGGTGCGCTAACGATGTTGATTTGCAAGCTCATTCTGACTCCGTGTTGCTTTCTAGCGTTTGAGGCAATTGTAAACTACGAAGGGTGCGTAAATCAAAAGGATCGACCGGTAATTGCGTATTAATCACATAAGATACGCGTGAGTTGCCAACATTGAATCGCACAACCAGTGAACCGTCGCCATTGCGTGCATACATGCTTGACGCTTTGTCGAGCAAATGGAACCAGGCCCAATTGCCATTGGTAAGAATTTGGCTCTTATTGCCGTTAATGGTGTTGAGAATCAACGCAGCAGCAGGTTGAGGATTTTTACCCGGCCAGCTGACAAGTAATGGGCGCGATGGCGCATGGCGTGACGTAATCGAAGTTCCACCAATTTGCAGTTCGGCCATGAAAGCATTGTCACTTAAGTCTAATGTATCGATGGTCGCATTGATATCCAAATTGCTATCGCCATTAGGGTACATCGCTTGGCTGAGAATTTGCCAGCGATAAATCTGGCTTAATACTTTGGGATCAATCGGTAGTGTCGATTTTAAAATAGGTTGCAAGCTCCAAGGCTTGGTTTGTACATTCACAAACGGTGCTAAATAGGTTGTAAAGAATTGCTCGAGGGTCCCACCTTTTGCTAAGAAACCACTTAACTCACTGTAATTTAATTCTGATTGTGAGTGACGGCTAAACGGGTATTGCTGCGTGATGTGTTGATATTGTGGATAAACATCTTGTTCCCACACATCATTAATGTAGCTGCCTGATGCGTTAAGCATACTTTGCCACGTATTGATGGCAATACTATTTAACCACCGACGCATTGGCTCGGGTGATTGATTCGCTAATTTAATTAAGTCATTCAGCGGATCGTCGCCATCAGCCGCTTTCATATGTTTGATGACCGCATCATAAGCCGCTTTGTTAGGATTAGGTGCCGATGTGATATTACCAACATAAGCACTCAATTTACCAAAGGTATCAATAATATTTTGGTAAGGCATTTTCGAATCATCACCATCGGATGAACCCATCATAAAGGCATTTAAGCCAGCAAATGCTTTGCCGACAGGTGTGGTTTGCTGAGCACCGCTACCGCCAAACATGCCTTGCATTTTTGAAGCATTTTTCACAACTGTGCGAGGGCGGAACATGGATTTAATACCACTTTTACCACGCATCGCTTTGCCAGCAAGTTTTTGTGAGTTCACTTTTGGCTTTTTGTCTTTGCTGCTCGCCGCTGGCGTGCTCTGTGTAGTGGATGCTAACAAAGCATCACCTGGTTCTAATTCAGTGTTGTCTTTAACAGCCGTTAAGATGTCTTCAATCGGCGAACCCGATTGAGCTAAAATTTGTAACGTGTTGCCGGCTTGATCTAAGTTTGAAAACGGTTTGATTTTAAAGTTGTCTAATAAGCCGTTCCATGATTGCGTGTAATGACGCATATATAACGTAGCAACACGGCTTTTAATGCTCGAACGTTCATCAGCCGTTAATGGCTGTAAATGTTGTTGCCCTAAAATCCAATTAGAATCTTGAATATTATCGACCAGACTATTCATGTCTTTCAAATACATGTCTTTGTAACCCGGTTTGCTGAATAAGGCAGAAATTTGGTTATTATCCGCCGTTTGAAAAACTTGGTTAAAGTTTTGATCAAAGCTATTAGAAATCTGGTAGTTTTGACCCAGCGCATCACGCTCGAGCTGGAAGAAAACTTGTTCACTAGGTGGAATATCTTTTAATACGTTGCGTGCTTGTGCAATCAAGTGTTTATCCAGTGGGATTTTCGTTTCATGATAGTCTAGATAATCCGCCAAGCTGTTATTTAAGATTTCGCGTGTTTCCGTTTGCGTTGGGTAGGTGTTTAACCAATAGCTGCGCATTAAATCTTCCATGAATGATTTGCTTAAGTGCTGAGGGTCACCCAACATTAAGTAAGCGCGCAAGAAATTGTAGGTTTCACTGGGTGAGTTTAAATTGTCTTGTAATTCGGTTTGCACAGTGAGCACTAACTCTGGTAAGAAACGTTTTTTTAACTCACGCAAATAAAAATCATTGATATGGCTTTTAGCTCGGTTGCCTTGGTACAAGCCCCAGTGCATCTTGTTAAGATCGGTTGTCGGGTTAAACGCATGGTTGATGCGGTACAACATGAATAATTCATCTTGTTCGTCCGGCACTTTGTTTTCAACGAGTTGAATGTAAGCTTTACCTGCTGTATTTAACGCCGTTAATTGGGTAGCATTTAACTGATAACTTTTGATCCACAGGTGCGTCATCATACCAATTAATAATATTAATAAGAGGCTAACAAAACTATTACGAAAAATTAAATAACGACCTTGTCCGCGAGTGTAGCGATAAATGTTTTTATCTTTCAAGATTAAGTTTTGGTATAAGTCAGTAATAAAATTAGCGGCTTTACTGTTGATCAAATAGGCTGGAATTTTAGCTTTTAAACCAAACTGTTTGTTGTAGCTATCCATTAGAAAGTTTTGTGGCTTGCCTGCAAACGTCGTGCTAATAAAGTAAACGCCACGAATAAAAGCTTTTTCTTGATATTGGTTCGATTCAAATATTTGCACCAAGAAATCTTGCAAATCTTTTTTCAAGCTTTGTAGTTCATTGGGGAACAATAAAGCTGCTGCCATTTTCTGAGTGTTTTTCTCATGGTTTAAGTGCGTCAAATTAAATTGCTGCAGGCGATCGATTAATTGATCGAAATAGGCCGCAAAATAACGAATACCATCTTCATCTTGATGGGTTGGCAAATTGAAACCTAATATTTGTTGACGCTCTTGCTCAGTCAAGCTATCCGCAAATTCATTGAAACCCACAATGCAGTCAGCATGGGTGATTTGCACGTAAACCGGGCATTGGTAGCCTAAATACATACCTAAATCATATAGGCGGTTTCGCAAGGCTAAAGCATGTGCCGCACGTTGCTGAGGCGTTTGTTTTGCTAGCTCAGTAATGTCGACCGATAAAATAACGCCATCGATGGTTTTGCGAAAACGGTATTGGCGCATTAGGTTAATTAATTCGTACCAAGCTGCTTTGTGTAAACTAGGTTTTTGGCCGTGCGCTGTTAGCATGCCGTCAGTATCAATCACAACAGCTTGTGTGCTGAAGCGAAAGTTACAGTATTCATTGGTTTCACTATCGTTTAAATCGTCAGGGAACGATAAGCTTGACGCTTGTGCTGCTGCTGTTTTACCCGACTTAGGTAAACCAATGTTTAAAAGCCAGGGCAAGTCTTCCACTTTTTCAAAACGCCACCAGCGACGTTTAGGCAAACGCTTAACCGCTGCACTATATTGATTTTCTAATACGGTACGTAAAACGTTTAAATCTTCAGGTGTGTAGGGAACTTGCTCTTCATCTTCATCACTTTGATTTTGACGCTGTTTCTTTAAAATCAATCGAATTTGGTTTAGCGCCCAAGCCAAGACTAAAATTAATATAATCGTTAAGCGTACTGCCGCGGGGTGTGTCATTGTGATTAAGTCACCGACAAACCAAACAATGAGGCACAATGCGATAAACAGTAATAAATACAAAAACCAAGCTTGGCCAATAAAGCCAAAGACTTTACCGAATATTTTTTTTAACCAGCGGAAAAATAACATTAGCTCACCTTACTGTGTTGCGTCACTTGATTGACTTGTTCTAAGGTCGTCATCGCCGGATGGGCTTTGATGGTGATCGCGATATAAAAAATAATGAAAAGCCCAAGTAAGGTGCCGGCTAAAATTAATATCAATTTACGGAAATTGATATTCACGCCCAGGCGCTTCTTCACTTGTTGTGCTTGGCATTCAACGTTCAAATGTGCATCTTCTGTGGCACGAATACGTGCGATGCGTTTCGCTAATGCAGCTTTAATCATACTAAGTTGGTTTTGGCCGCCTTGCATGACACGGTACTTTCCTTCAAAGCCAAGCTCTAAGCATAAGGCCATTAATTCTAATACGTCTTGATTTAAAGCCGGGTCTTGGCTTAAGCGCTCTAAAATTGTAAAGAATTTTTCACCACCACCAGCATCTTTATGGAACGTGCCTAACAACGTTTGGTTAGCCCATAAGTTTTGACGGTTTAATAATAATTTTAAAATGGTTTCATCAAGTGAAGAACACAGAGCATACCGTGCGACCATAATGGTGACATCAGGAATGTTAGCGGCTTTACTTTTGCTTTCAAAAGCTTTCACTTCTGCTTGTAATTTTTGACGTAATTTACTGACATCAGCACAATCGATACTGCGTTTAAGTTGCGCCATGATTAAGAGCAAAGGCGCTGCGGCATTGACTAAAGGATTGATGGCCTTGCCATCGCCAAAGCTTAATAATCTCATGTTAGCGAAGTCATCACCAACTGATTTCAGTAGTTGCGATTGTGCGGAAGCAGGTAGCGACGTGACTAGCGTTTTATCTTCATTGTTATTGTTAGTATCATCCATGTGAGCTACCTCTAGTGTTTAATTGCCCAAAATTCTGTTTCAGCATTCGGCAAGTCACCACTTAAATAAAGCGCGAAACCGGCTGAGTCTTTCATTGCATTCCAAAGCGCATTGGCTTTGTTCACTTTAAAATAAATAAAGCCTGCGTGGTATGGCAATTCAGGCGGCGCAACTGGCAAACCTTCTAAGTTGAAGCCAGGCAATTGTGAGCTGATTAAATCGCGAATCTTTTCAATCGGTGCAACTTTTGTTTGTGCGGAAAAACGGTTACGTAATGTGTCAGCACTCATGTCGGCTTTAACCGCAACAATAAAGTCACAAGTGTCGAGCAATGATTTGTCAGACAATAAACTAACCTTGATGCCTTGCTTGCTGTCTTGCAACGGCAATGGCACGACATTCTTATCTAACACATGCACTAATGATTGACGTAATAGCGTCATTAGCTCAGTAAACGTTTCTTGTAGATTGTCGTGCTTGTATTCAGGATAAACGTGCAGACGCTTAGCATCGGTTGTATAAGTTGATAGCTCACCGGTGAACTTTAATAATTCTTCATAAAAGGTTTGAGGTGGCAAAATACGTTTTTCAGCCAAATGCCCCAAGAACGATTGATAACGGTTGATCAATTGTAATAAAAAGAAATCGACCATGACTTTGGTGCCATGCATGCTAGGGTTAGCCACACGACCTGCTAATTCTTCACCGCGAAATTGCAGTGTGCCTTTTAGCTCACGTAAATAACTTGATAGTTTAGGTGATGCATTACAGGTTAAACAAGGTGGAATGTAATCTTGATCGAGAACAACGCTACCATCGTCTTTCACTTCTAACACACGGGTAATGGGAATGCAGGCAAATTGGCTGCGGTCTTCATTTTCTAATAATAATTGTAAGCGCAAATCACCGACCATAATGCTCGCACTTTCGTGTTGCGTTGATGCGGTGTCTTTTGTCATTTCTTCACGCGCGGTGTGGCGGGCTAATACTTCAGAGTCGTTAGTGTCAACGTCAATTAAGTCAGCGCCTTTCAAAGGTAAGCCTAAATACACTAATTGATGATGCACATCGCGAGGTAATTCCAACACGCTTTTAATGACAGCGCCATCATCTGTATCAAACGGTGTGCCGTCAGGAAAGATACCTTTCGCTTGATTGATTGCAAAGCGACCTAAGGCTAAATGTTGTTGATCGATAGAGAGCGATGCAACGCCCCAATGCTCTGACAACACCATATTAAAAATGTCGTTCACATAATTTTCAACATAACGCTCTTGTTGTTGGAAATGTTGGTGGCGCAAAAACATGCCTTCCGACCAAATTACTTTACTATTCTCTGCCATGTGATGGTACTTCCTTATTCGCCGTTTGCCGACACAGCTAAACTATCGAGATTAACCCAAATTGATTCTGTGCCACTGCTTGAATTTAATTTTACTACAGTACGCCATTGTGCGTGTTGAATATTTTGATACGCTGCGACGACGCCGATATATTTTGTTCCTGCTTGCACGGGGAACGATAAACCAAACTTCTGTCCAGGTTTCACATACACACGTTGCGCGCCTAAATAATCTTGGCCGAGTGTTGATTGTGGTTTGTCATATAAATCAAAGAAATTAGCGGCGTTAAAAGCGCTGGGTTCTTTCAGTTGATATAGCATCACATATAAGGGTGATGCATGGCCTGAGCGCGTTGGGTTGATGCTTGTGCCTGCTTTAATATTGGCAATAACGGTATGATCAGGCTGCATACTGGCTGGCAACATCGTGCAGCTTGCTAAACCGAATAAAAATACTGCAACAAATATGCATTTTATAGTCTTTTTCATAAGAGTGGTCTCCTTTACTCTATATCCATTGAATTCTGTCGTACCCGTTACTATATTACATACTATAGTATATTGTGAATGCGGTAAAACAGTTTGTATTATAATTGTTCAAGCTTAACGTATTATTAACTTGTTTGCTAATTTTGAAATGCTTTGATTTTATTGTGGATTTATTGAAGATAGGGGCAAAGTAGTCAATTTACAAGCCAGTTGAACGGATACAGGCGTTACGCGAAGCGCGTCCTTATTATTTTCCTGGATTCCGCGGTCAAGCCGCGGAATGACGAGGGAGGAGGTGTCAAACCACGGAATGGCGGGGCTAAGGCGTCAAACCACGGAATGGCGGGGCTAAGGCGTCAAACCACGGAATGACGGGGCTAAGGCGTCAAACCACGGAATGGCTGGAGTGAAGCCTCAAACCACGGAATGGCTGGAGTGATGCCTCAAGCCGCGGAATGGCTAGAGTGATGCCTCAGACCGCGGAATGACCCGGAGGATCGTCATTCCGCGGCTTGACCGCGGGATCCAGGCTTGTGGATAGCAGGTTAACAAGTGGAGAAGCCCGGCTTACAGCCGAACTGAACCACCAAAAAAACACCTAACCTATTGATTTTAAACATTAAGGATAAATTGCCACCACAATATACCATCATTTTTGTTAGCGTTAAGGATGCGTTAAGAATAGTTGGTTAAAATTACACCAGTTGAAGTGAGGCTGTTATAAACAGTGAGCTAAGGATATAATCATAAAATATGGAAACGCTAATGGATATAGACAATACAGACACCAATGACATGGCACCCGACATGACAGACGTCATGCCTGTTGACATGCCCCACATGGATGCCGTGATGGAAACAGCCGTAGAAGCGCCTGCAGCAATCACAGCCGGCCCAGACTTACGTGCCGATTCAGCGCCCGATGCCATCTATTACCAATTAAAAGACGCCCGTTCCGCCGCGCGCTCTGTCGAACGTAATAACGTTGGCCTCAGTGATGACGACCAAACACAAAATCCGCATTGGAAAAAAATCTTCGAACTCGCGCCACAAGCGTTAGCTCAAAGCCAAGATTTAGAAATCGCCGCATGGTATGCCGAAGCGTTATTACGCGAACAAGGTTTCGCCGGTTTAGCCCAAGGTTTTAACCTCATGCACGATATGATTGCCAACGTCGAAGGCATCTACCCTGCCGCCGATGAAGATGGCATTGAAACCACATTAGCCCCATTAACCGGATTAAACGGCACTAATTCACCCGGCACCTTAATTCAACCCATGAATTGCGTTGCAGTAACCGATAGCGTCAAAGGCGAAAAATTTGCGACATGGCAGTATCTACAAAGCGCCGATTTATCGCGCGCACCGAACGATAAAGCCCGTCAAGAACGCATTAAAAACGGCGTATTAAAAATGGAAGTGTTAGTCGCCGCAGCGAACAGCACGCCAAAAGCCTTTTATGAAAATTTACAATCCGAATTAAGCACCGCGAGCAAAGCTTACGATGCCTTGGTGACATTAACGATGGACAAATACGGCCACGATGCACCACCATCAAGTCATATTAAAAAAGCATTCCGTAACGCCCGTGCTGCGATTAAAAAAATCGCTAAAGATATCTTAGCGGATCCTATGGCAGAAGTGGCAGAAGTCATTGAAAATGGTTCTGACATCGCTATGCCATTAGCCCCAACAGCAGATGGTGTCGCTGTTGCAGGCGCGCCCAATTTAAATACCACCAGCACGATTCAAAACCGCGCTGCCGCGTTTGAAACCTTAAAAGCATTAGCTGAATTTTTCAAACGCACCGAACCCCATTCACCTGTTGGCTTCGCGTTAGATCGCGCCATCCGATGGGGTGACAAAGAATTACCTGACTTGCTAAAAGAGTTGATCGAAGATCCCAGCGCGCAAGACATGTACCGCAAATTAACGGGCATTGAAAAACCCGAACCGCCTGCGATGCCAATGGCACCCGCACCCGGCGCTGCACCCGGCATGGGTCATGACCCCTACGCAGCACCCCCTCCAGGCGGCATGAATAATGGCATGGGCAACGATCCATTTGCTGCTCCGCCACCTCCACCACCGAACTACGGCGGCGGATTTTAAGAAAAATTAGTTTGCTGGCGTAGCCAGCAAACAAAATAAAAACCTAGCGTTTAGGTGTTAGTGCTTTCTCCCAGAGCCTTAATACCTAAACACTGTAAACGACAAAACAAAAGGAAATAACCATGGCCAGTACAGTCCATCAAAAACTCGAAAAAACACGTAAACCTCGTGTCCACATCACTTATGACGTTGAAGTCAACGACAAAAGTGAAAAGCGCGAATTACCTTTCATCACCGGTGTAATGGGTGATTTTGCAGGTAATGCGCCAACCGTTGATAAAAAACGTTTGAAAGATCGCAACTTCGTCGAAATCGACGGCGATAACTTTGGTGACGTGATGAAAAAAATGGGTCCTGGTGTCAACATGAACGTTAAAAACATGTTAACTGGCGACGGCGATAAAGAAATGAATGTCGAATTGGCATTCAAATCAATGGATGATTTCAAACCTGAAAACATCGCTAAGCAAGTTGAACCATTACGTCAACTATTAGAAACACGCGCTAAATTAGAAGAATTGTTAAGCAAAGCTGACCGTTCTGAAAAATTAGAAGAAGTCTTAGAAAACGTATTGCAAAACACAGAACAATTGCAATCGTTAGCGAAAGATTTAGGCACAGAAGGTAAGGAGTAATTTCATGGCAACTGCACCACAAAAACAAACGGCCAGTAAAACAGCCGCAGCTGATAGCGTATTAGAACAAGCAATTGGCGCTACTAAGCAAACCGAACGTTCACGTGCCGAAGAATTACTTCGCGCATTAGCCGAACAAGCCATGCAAGGCACCGTCACATGGGATCGTAACTTATCGAAAACCATTAAAGACGCGGTTAAAAAAATCGACGAAGCGGTGTCAAACCAACTTCGCGAAATCGTTCACGATGCCAACTTCTTAAAATTAGAAGGCACATGGCGCGGTGTTTACCACGTAGTGGAAAAAACAGCGAACGACCCAGAACAAAAAGTTAAATTGTTCAGCGCTAGCAAATCTGAAGTCTACAAAGACTTAAGTAAATCGCTAGAGTTCGATCAAAACGAAATGTTCAAAAAAGTCTACGAAGACGAATTCGGCACCCCAGGTGGTGAACCTTATAGCACCCTAATCGGTGACTATGAATTCACAAACCACCCAGAAGACATCGAATTCTTAAGCCGTATGTCAGAAGTGGCCGCCGCCTCTTTCTGCCCATTCATCTCATCAATTGATTTTGATTTCCTAGGCTTCGATAACTGGAATGAATTGTCTAAACCGAAAGATTTAGCCCGCATCACCGATTCAAGTGAATACACCAAATGGCGTAGCTTCCGTGAAAAAGAAGAATCACGCTTTGTCACATTAACCATGCCTCGCGTATTAGCGCGTGACCCGTATTCACCTAAAACCTATCGCAGTGATGAAATTACTTTCACCGAAGTTGAGTTAGATGCCAAAGGTAAATCAAAAGCTTTAGATCACGGTCAATATTGCTGGATGAATGCCGCTTACGTATTAGCCGGTAAAATGAATGAATCCTTCGAAGCTCATGGCTGGCCAACCGCTATGCGTGGTGCCGAAGCGGGTGGTAAAGTTCAAGGCTTGCCGACTCATACATTCAAAACTGACGATGGCGACATCGACATGAAGTGCCCTACAGAAGTAGCGATTACTGACCGTCGTGAAGCTGAGTTAAGCAATATGGGTTTCTTGCCATTGAGTCACTATAAGAACACGGATTACGCTGTATTCTTTGGTGCGCAAACGGCTCATAAACCAGGTAACTACGAAGATGCGGATGCTCGTGCTAACGATGAAATTGCATCACGTTTACCGTATAACCTAATTGCTGCACGTATAGCGCATTACTTGAAAGTAATTGCTCGAGATAAAATCGGTAGCATGGTTGAAGCTAATGATATTCAACAATATTTACAAAAATGGATTGTGAAATTTAGTAATTCAAATAGTGCAAATGCACAACATTTGCGTTACAAGTATCCATTGGCTGAAGCGAAAGTCGAAGTTAACGAAGTTGAAGGTAGCCCTGGATCTTATAATGCTGTGGCATGGATTAAACCATGGTTAGCATTGGAAGAGCTTAGCACCTCTATCCGTTTGGTCGCTTCTATTCCTTCCAGTGGTGAAAGCGCTGATGAAGGTGGAGAAGGTGGCGATGATGCTGGTGGTGATGAAGACTAAACTTTTCATTATAAAGCAACAAAGGAGGCGCAAGCCTCCTTTTTTATGTAAAATGTGAAATATGAATCAATTAAATAGTCGACAGCTAGAAATTTTCCGACAAACTGATGATACAAATGACAGCATTTTTGCGCTGGCAGGCCTAATTCCCAATGCTGCTACATTAACAGTGTCAGAATTTTTACGGGCAGTAAATGCACTAATGGCTAAGCTCGATCAAGCGATCACTGCGCAAATTAATGAAATTATTCACCATGAAGTTTTCCAGCATTTGGAAGCAGTATGGCGAGGGACCAGTCTTTTAGTTAATACTAAAGCAGATACTGATGAAATTAAAATAAAAATTCTTAATGCTAGCTGGGATGATCTTAAGCGCGATATGACAAAATCGATGGAGTTTGATCAAAGCACATTGTTTGACAAGGTTTATAGTGATGAATTCGGCAGCCCAGGTGGTGAACCATACGGTCTGATGATAGGTGATTATTATGCTAACTTACAAGGCATTGGTTCACGTGATGATTTGGCCGCGTTAAAAGATGTAGCTGAAATAATGGCTGCGAGCTTCTGCCCATTTGTTATGAGTGTGACGGCGCAAAGTTTCGAATTGGATTCTTATGCCTCAGCATGCTCATTCGCAAATATTGATGATGTCTTTAAACAAGCAAAATATTCTCGTTGGCAAGAATTACGTAAAATTCCCGAAGCACGATTCGTTAGTTTAATGTTACCACGAGCGTTAACGCGTGCCCCATACAATAGTGAAACGATAAAAATAGGCCACTATTGTTTTCAGGAGCAAATTGAAACTTACGAAGATTACTGTTGGGGCAATGCAAGTTTTGTTTTGGGTGCAACCATTATTAAGAATCAAAGAAAAAATAATTGGCCAGTCGCGAGGGATAATACGATAACGTATAAAAACACTGATGCACGGTCAAATGGTAATATGAAATTCTTAGAGCTTGAATTTGATGCTGTAGATAATAGTGAGCTAGCAACTAATGGTTTAGTGACAATTCAGGCGCATGATACAGAGTTTACAATTATTGAGCCTGTATCCATTTTCAATGTAGATGATCAAGATAGCGTGGATGTTAAAATTGCCAGCAAGCTAAATTATTTATTATGCTTATGTCGTTTTGCACACCATATTAAATTACTGGGCCGTGATCTAGTGGGTAAGCTGTATTCGCCGGAAGCGTGTCAGGCATACTTTAGTAAATGGATTATTAAATATACAGCTTCAAATGAAATAGCAGAACAAACACGATTCCAATATCCACTTGAGGATGCGCAGGTCATGGTAACGCAAAGTGAAAGTCAGCCCGGTGTGTATAAGTGTACGATGTATCTGAAACCTCGCCTCTATCTTGAAAAGGTTAGCAATGCTTTGGCATTAGTGACGGAATTAACGAATTTTGATTTATAAATGCCAATAAAAAAGCCCCTTTAAAAGGGGCTTCCAATCAATAAGATATTGATTATGCAGCAGCAGCAGCTGGATAAATATCAATAACTTGTTGAGCAGATTTTCCTGCAATCTCAAAGTTAACAGTCGTGCTTTCAGTGTGCGTTAAACTAACGTCAGCATCAGCAGCGCCAGTTAAAGCAGTTACTTGAACGCCTTCACATTTGAATGCGAAACTTTCAGTCCAAGCACCATCACGATTAGTTAATTTGTAAACTTCAACGTTCACAGACTTATCGTTACCAGCTTTGAATTCTTCCAATGCAGTAACATCAGCTTCATCAAGTTGGTTTAATGAAAAGCTTAAAAATGCATTAGCAGAAGCTTGAGTCATCGGAGCCGCACCAAAACCAGCTTGCATAGCAGGCATGTATTTGTTTAATTTGGCATTGGTTGCTTGATCGACTTGCATCATCCAGCCATTGAATATTGGCATAGTTACGCATGGAGCCGCGCCTTTAGCTACTTCGCCCGCAGCGTTTAAGTAATTTTCAACTTTTTTACCTGGAGTAAAACCGTCGATTCTAGCGACATATATTTCAGGCATAGTTGAGCAAGATTGTGGTACTGGAGATTCGAAAGACATAATTCACCTCTTAATTGAGTTTGTTTGTTTTTATTAAACCAAGTAAGGAAACCTTACTTTGTCGCAACCACTTCACCAATTCCTGAGGTGACTCATCAATTGATGAAGTAGTCGCATAAGCACCTATTGCTTATGTGAGATTATAATAGACTATAATTATTAACATTTCATTAAGAAAAACGAAAAAAATGATTGAATTATTGGCTATTTACATAAGACTTACCGAAACTAAACAAAGATGTTATTTTTCCCTTCTCCCCTACGGGGCGTTGTTGGATAAATCAATTTATTAAGCTCCGTCATCCCGCGGTCAAGCCGCGGGATGACGATAGTGGCACCTATTCATCAAATAATGGCGGCAAATCACGATAACCGCTTAGTACCCTGATGATTTCAATAGAATCGGCTTAGGACTTACGCAAAATGCCCTCTGGTTCACCACTCTACTTAAGTCTAGGTTGCACTGGATTGTGCGGTCAAGCCGCGTGATGACGAACATTCTTGTCATTGTGCGGCTTGACCGCACAATCCAGGAAAACAATAGGGGGCGCATTTCGTGTAAGTCTTGATATTGTCACTGACTCTACAGTAAGTGACAGAAAGTGTAATCTAATGTAGCGTTAGCTCAATAGAGTAAAAGTTGAGATACAGGCTAACAGAGCCGCTAAACCGATGATGATATAAGGATTCAGCTTAGGCTTCGCTTGCCAGTCCGCCATGAACTCATCGATGCTTTGGTAGCGATCGGCTTTGTTTAGGCTCAGGCAGCGTTTGAGGGCGCGCCACTGGGGGTTGGCTAGGGATTTGATAGGTGCAGGGCTGAGGTGTTGCGCCAGCGCATCGGCAGCGGAATGCTTATTATAAGGGTGTTGGCCGGTGAGCATGAGATAGATGAGGCAGCCGAAAGCGTAGATGTCATCGCTGGGGCTGGCGGGTTCATTGTTTAGCATTTCTTGTGTCGCGTAAGCGGGGGTGAAGGCTTTGAGCTGGCCAGCATCGAAATAATCTTTTACGGCCGGGTTTTCGCTGGCTAGGCGGGCAATCCCGAAATCGATGAGTTTTATATTCCCGCTAGGGGTTATAAATATGTTGTTAGGCTTTAAATCGCTATGGATGATGCCATTTTGGTGGGCATAGCTGAGGGCATTGGCGAGTTGCTCGATAATTCCGTCATCCCGCGGCTTG
>TARA_R110000868_G_scaffold17258_1_pt1 | contig 101867 bp, 80 predicted proteins | sample TARA_R110000868 | Tara Oceans TARA_R110000868 (sample SAMEA4397489) | marine metagenome | biome: Polar Biome; feature: [SRF] surface water layer (ENVO:00010504); material: water (ENVO:00002006), including particulate matter (ENVO:01000060) such as... | depth 5 m
AGGACTTTCACCTCATTAGTTCATGCCCATGCTGGGCGTACACAAATGTGTAAACCAGACCCAAAAAGCGTCGTCCGTTTGTGTATTCGCTTCGCTCATTATCACACAAACACCCACCACTTGTTGGGCTGGTTACACAGGCGTTAGGGCTACATGATGACGAAATCATTAAGCTGCGGGTTACTTACCTTCTGTCTAGTCTTGTCGGGGTGCATGACAGGAAAACAGCTGTCATTTTTGCCTGATAGAAAATTGGAGCAATGTGACAAAGTAACTTCGTATAACCCCGAACCTAGCCACATATCTGGCTGGGCAGTTCCTTATTATATAATTCCACTCTGGCATGAGAGTTTTGATAATTCTAAAGAGAACCTAAGAATCGGATTATCTTTTAAGATTAAAGGCTCTTATAATTCATTATCAAGTCGAAGCCTCCTCATTTATGATTTAACAAACAAGAAGAGTTATTGGCCCATCTCAATAAAAAATACTAGTAATATTCGTCATAAAGAATCAAAGTTTCTAAGGTATGAGGCTGAGTTTGATGTGAGTGCTGAAGAAATACATGACTTCGAGCTGCAGTTTCAAGAAAAAATATACACATGTAGTATTCCACCTGTTAAATATAAGAAGTCCGAGCATAGATTTTATGTGAAACCGTAAAAAAGCCCTAACAAAACGGGCAATGACCGCCTACGGCTGGGCAGCTAAAAGCGTGGCTTCACCACAACGCCGCCCATTCCCTCAGCGTTAAAAAGCCCATAATCGGAGTGATACGAGAGAATGAAGAAGAATATAATATCGGCATTATCTTTTGCGGCAGCATTTTTTGCCGTGCAGTACGGCATGGATTATTACAAAGAATATTCCGCCGTAAATCGTGCCAGCGCAGAAATAGAATTTATAAGGGAATATGTTAGAAAAAACAACCCCGATGAACCTGAGGTCTTAGCTGTCCAACAAGCAGCTATAAAGAAATCAGAAGAAAACATCAATTCTAAAGCCACACAAAAAGAGAAGGTGCAAACTGCTGCAGGAACCTTTTTGGGGTTTTATCTAGTAAATTACAGGCAACGGACAGAGTACTGTCAGAATCAAGGAGTTGATATTACTTCATTTACTAGCGCCTTTAAGGATTCGCATAAAAACGAGTATGCAATAGCTGTAAAAGCAGTGTCGGCCAGCCCTTCAGACGTTGATAAACTTTTTAACATGCTAAAGCCGCAACTTGTAACCGTTATTGAACAAGACATGGAGTTTATCGCTAGTGAAAATAGGGTATCTCTTCCAGAAGCATGCAAGTTAATATCAGATAATGCCTCAATCTTGATCCCCGAAATGCACATATCGGTTATGCAGCCGCTTGTCCACAGCGTTTTGATGTCGGGTGCATAAAAAAGAATTAAACGGGTCGTAACGATTATTTTTTATACAACCCCACCATGCTATAGTTCTTAAAACCCAATAACAATTGCAAATGGAATTTGCGATGCCAAGAAAAACACGGATGTATATTCCAGGTATCCCCGCCCATATTGTTCAACGTGGCAATAACAGAGAGGCTTTTTTTTTAGTGATGCTGATTATCAGTATTACAAAGCATTATTAGCAAAGAATTTAAAACGCCACGGCAGTTTTTTACGCGCTTATTATTTATAGGGGTAGGTCGCCATTAGACACTCATAAGAAATAATCGTTAGGTCTCCTTTAACTACCGCTCTAGAGATGGGTTATGTTGGTTTCAAAAATATTTCTTGATAACTCCCATCCTCAAGCATGAGGGAGAATTCTTTATTAAAAAAATCCATTAATAAATTTAAATGAGTCGATAACTTTGACGCGGCTAAATACGCCCCTTTATTTTCAACGCTCAAAGTATACTGTTCCAGCTCTCCCTTTAAATCTGCAGAATTGGAAATTAAATATTCAAATGTACTCATATCACCATAAGCTAAATCTACACGGCCAACTTTTAGAAGCCTGAGGGTTTGTAAATGCGTGGTATTTTCAAACAACTGCCAGTGAGGTTTCACCACTTTAGGCGAAATATAGCTACCGCGCTCCACACCTAATAATACGGATTTTATATCGATAAAATTATTACGTTTTCGGTATAAACCAAGCTGCTGAATTACCAATGGCTTGGTGGAATAGTTAAACAGCCTATCTCTTTTATCATCCCGCCATATCCCCACAATCATACAGCGTCCTTCTTGCCCCATTCTAAATAAGCGCGCCCACGGGGCATAAGTAACGGTGGTGCTAATACCTGCTCGTTCAAACACTTGCCGAACGGCCTTTACTAATGGCCCGCCGCCATCAAGATCCTGACTAAAGTACGGAGGTGATTCACCGACGCACAACTTTACAGTGTCATCAGCGTGTAATTTAGCCGCAGCTAGTAACACACTAAGTAATAGCAAATTACGCACTAAACTCTTTAATAAATAATAACTTAGCTGACCATAAGCCCAAGAATTTTTTAGTTTATAAGCCATTTAAAACCGCCCTATCAATGCTTACAGGGGAAACATATTTATTGATTTTATCTATACTCACTGCAAGTTAAACGGAGCAGAATACTGATAAAGATAACATAGTGAAGGGGCATAACGATTATTTTTCACACAACCCCGTCATAATATAGCTCTTAAACTCTAACAACAATTGCAAAATGAATTGCGATGCCAAGGAAAACACGGGTGCCTATACCTGGCATCCCATCCCATATCGTTCAGCGCGGCAATAACAGATATTTTTGTTTGTTTAGTAATGCTGATTATCAATATTATTAACGGAGGATTGAAACGCTACACCCGTCATACACCGACACAGACTTAAGATCTAGCTAACGGTAACATTGGTGCAGAAATACAGGCCGGCCAAAACACAGATTGCACAAAAAATAACCACCACCTCAGCCCCCACTCACGTAGATCATAGCCGCGCCCCTGCCATTAAGTGTTAGGCCAGCAAGTTTGGCAGGTCAATGCTCGAAATTTATTCCATTGAGGGTGTGATTACTCTAGGATCAACTAAAATAGAGTGATTATCCGGAAGAGTCGTATTTGATGTTTGCACGTTTTCTTAGCCCAAACAATTTATCCCAAAAAATGCTACGTGTTATTTTTTCTATCTATTTGGCTGTAACCTGTCTAATTACAAGCGTGCAGTTTTTGACTGAGTATTTGAAAACGCAAAACGCTATCTCAAATGAGCTGAGACAATTGGAAGAAACCGTCCGCGGCCCCATTGCCACTAGCTTGTGGCAATACAACCAAACGCAGCTGGATGTACTCGTTGACGGTTTGGTTAAAATGCCTATTATCGAAGGTGTCGACATTTTTGATAAGCATTCCAAAAATAAGGTTTCAAAAAGGTCCTATACTCAAGCCTCAACCCCTTTGGCAATTTTTGAGACAAAATCAGAATTGAATTGGCTGCTAAACGAAGAGGAGGTCTTTCTTGGAACACTGGTACTTTACTCATCCTCAGAAGTCGTTTTAGATCGCCTTTTATTCGGTTTCTCTTTAATTGCAATTACCACAATCATCAAGGTTTCTATTTTGTACTGGCTGTTTATTTGGGCCTTTAATCGCTATTTGGCAAGCCCCTTAAAAGAACTGATGTCTCAAGTCGATGATGTGCAATTGAGCCAAGATATAACTAAGCGGATTCACCTTTCAAATATTGATAATAACGAACTCAGCCAACTGCAAGAGCATATGAATAATATGCTGGCTACTATGGAGAGCGATAGGCAACAATTATTGGAAGACGAGCAAGCCAAGAGAACTTGGTTAGAGGATGCCGTTATAAAGCGTACAGAAGAGCTACAAAGCTCTAATGAGAAATTGAAAGAATTAGCTGCAATGGACTCGTTAACAGGTATATTGAACCGGGGCAGTTTTTTTGCAACAGCGCAACATTTATTTGACCTCTGCAAGCGCCAAAAATCGACCGCGTCATTTATTTTGATGGATTTAGATCATTTTAAAATCATTAACGATACCTATGGTCATTTCATCGGTGACCAGGTACTTATTCATTTCAGCCATACTATTGAAGCTTTATTGAGAAAGTCTGACCTGATTGGACGAATTGGAGGCGAAGAGTTTGCCGTATTTCTTCCTGATATTGGTATTAATGACGCCCGCCGGATTGCTGAAAAAATAAGAAAAACCATTGCTAATGCAACACTGGATATAGACGGAAAAACAGTTAACTATACTGTGAGCCTTGGTGTGGAATCCTCTGAATCACAAGACCATTCAATTGACGAACTCTTTAAACGTGCCGATATAAAACTCTATGGGGCAAAAGATAAGGGCCGCGATCGTGTCGAATGACAAGGTGCTGGGTATTAAAAAAACGAACCATCAAAAACCAGTAAGTAATTTATTACTTAGGCCATTACTCCTAATTATCTTTTTGGCAGTATACGGTACGGCCAACATGGCTTATGCAGCCACATTGAAAGTTTGCTACGACCAATGGGTGCCAATGACTATATTTCCATCACAAGAGTCATCCTCGCGTGGTTTTGTCATCGATATGGTGGAGCAAATATACAGCTCAAAAGGCTATACACTGGAATATTATGAAGTCCCTTTAGCAAGAGGGCTAGATATGGTAGCAGAAGGCCTTTGCGATATATTACCGGAATACCTATTCTCTAAGAATGCAGAAAAAGGCTTCGTGTATGCAAACCAAGCAACATTTGCATACGCAACAGCCTTTATCGTCAGGCGAGATGATCCGTGGCGCTATAAGGGTATCCAATCCATAAAAGGTAAGCGCATCGCCACTGGCCCAGGCTGGGATTACAGCTCAATGAGTGCCGACTATCAGCGTTATATCGATGACCCAAAAAACGCGAACTTCGTTAATGTGATCGCAGGCTCCGATGATGTAGTTGACCGAATCCTGCGTATGATTAAAGAAAACAGAATCGACTTATATGCCGATAACGAACTGGTACTGCAGCATGTTTTGCAGCGGTTAAACTTCAACCACGACCTTAAGATTGTGCGGCCAGGTTTAGAAAAAAAGTTAGTTGAAATGCCCATCTTCTCAGAAAAAATTCCTGTTGCAAAAAGGCAGGAACTTATAAGAATTTGGGATGAAGGTCGCATATCGCTGAAGGGCACAAAAGAGAAAATATTCCTCAAGAAATATAACGTAACCCTTGCTGAAGATTAAAGGGGCACAATTCACGATAGCTTAAAAGGTTTACGACGCCTATTCGCCGAGCAGCCTACCCAGACACAAAATCAAGCACAAAAAAAGGGCCGACATGATCGGCCCTTTTTTCTTACTACTTAAAGCTTACAACTTGTAGCTTGTAGCTTGTAGCTTTCTTAATTAAAGCTTATCAGCATTCTCGCTTAGGTAAGCAGCAACACCTTCTGGTGATGCGTCCATACCTTTGTCGCCTTTGTTCCAGCCAGCTGGGCAAACTTCGCCATGCTCTTCGTGGAATTGTAGGGCTTCGATAACACGGATAAAGTCGTCAAAGTTACGGCCTAAGGGTAGGTCGTTAACAGTCTGTGAACGCACAATACCTTCTTTATCGATGATGAAAGCACCGCGGAAAGCTACGCCATCAGCAGATTCAACATCATAGGCACGACACACATCGTGGTTAATATCGGCTGCCAAGGTGTAACCCACAGGGCCTATGCCGCCTTTATTAACGGGAGTATTACGCCATGCGTTGTGGGTAAAATGTGAATCTATAGAAACACCAATAACCTCTACGCCCAGCTCTTTAAACTTGGCCATGCGGTGATCTACCGCTAATAGCTCTGAAGGGCAGACAAAAGTGAAATCTAACGGGTAGAAAAACACCAAGCCTATTTTGCCTTTGATAGTTTCGGTTAAATTAAAACCATCAACCAATTCGCCATTGCCTAAAACAGCGCTACAAGTAAAATCCGGTGCGGGTTTGCCAACGAGTACACTCATTGTTCGAGCCTCCAAAAAGTTATGTTTACAGTATGTGCGGTTATTCCTGCCCTTGTAAGACTACGCTTAAAAAGCCCCTGAATAACCGTAACAGCCTTTCATTACGCTACATCACTATAGCGGCTAGTTTGTGCCTAGCAACAGGCGTTACGCCTATACCAAACCTAGCTAAGGGCTTGTGATAGTACACAGCACGCCAGCCCAAGCCCACCCAATTTTTTAAATAAACGTAATAGCCTGTAGCTATCGACACCCATGCCTCCCGCTATGGTTAGTTATTAAACAAAATAGCTAAACGCTATTGACAACGATTCTCATTTAGATTAACTTTACCGCATCGCTGGCTAGCCTCAGGCCCTTTAGCCAGCACAGTTATATAGATAGATACATTAGAGAGAAACACTGCCATGTACATCTGCCTTTGCAAATCCGTTACCGATAGCCAGATCCGCGAAGCCGTAGCCAATGGCGGCAAAAGCTTTGGCCAGGTACGTAAACAGCTAAACCTCGCCTCACAGTGTGGTAAATGCGGCATGATCGCCCGCGAAATTTTCAACGAAAGCCTACAGCATCATGTGGATAACGAGCAGCTTTTCTACGCGGTTAGCTAATAACAAGCGCCGCTACATCCCCCGTCAAAAACAAATGCTGTGCATTCGTATTTTAACTCGCATTACACACGACTAAACATCAGCTATTTACCAAACGCAGTTTGACAGCCCCGCACTTTGCGCCCAGACTTTCGCTAAGATCTTCACTCTCTTTTATCAGCCAACAGGATGCCACCATGAAGGGCGACCCCAAAGTCATTACTTATCTCAATAAAGCCTTAGGCAACGAGCTTATTGCTATCAACCAATATTTCTTACACTCACGCATGTATAAAGACTGGGGCTTAAAAGAGCTGGCCGACCATGAGTACGCAGAATCTATAGACGAAATGAAACACGCTGACCAATTAACCGAGCGCATTTTATTTTTGGAAGGCCTGCCCAACTTACAAGACCTGGGTAAATTACTGATAGGCGAAAACACCAAAGAAATGCTGGAGTGCGATTTAAAATTAGAGCTAAAAGCCATACCTGATTTACGTGACGGTATAGAGTACTGCGAATCAGTACGCGATTATGTAACTCGCGACTTGCTGCAAAGCATACTAGAGTCAGAAGAAGAGCATGTAGACTGGCTGGAAACACAGCTGGGCTTAATCGAAAAAGTAGGCCTAGAAAACTACCAGCAAAGCAAAATGAGCGGTTAACTTTATACAGCCACAAAAACAACGATACCGGGCTAGCCCGGTATTTTTTTGGCTGTTATTAAAGCCAAGCTACCGCCTTATCGACTCTGCCACCCACAAGCCAAAACATTCTTCAACACGGCTAAAAATCATCTTAATAAACGGTAACTAACATGCTACATTCAGCCCTTAAGTTGTAGCTAGGCAGTTAATGTTTAATCCCTAGTCAACTTCCAGCTATAAGTCACTATTAAACGGCTCACACAGCCAAAATCGTATAAACCGGGGTAAATATAAGCCCCCAATAAGGTATATAGATAATGAATACAAAACCGAAAATTACTGTGTCTTCACTAGATTTAGCACGGTTAGAAAAAATGATAGGCAATCTGCAATACAACCCTCCCCCCAGCCTAGATGACTTAGTTAACGAGCTGGCACGCGCAGATATTCTTGCCCCCAAGGATATACCTAGCAATGTAGTGACTATGAACTCTACCGTGAAGTTTAAAGTTACCTCGTCCAATAAAGAGTTTTCGCTAACGTTGGTTTATCCGCAGGATAGTGATGGCTCACCCGACAAAATATCCATATTGGCGCCCGTAGGCAGTGCTTTGCTAGGCTTATCAGAGGGCGAACAAATAGAGTGGCCAAAACCCGGTGGTGGCCAACTGCAGGTAGAAATTATAGAAGTTATATACCAGCCCGAGCGCGCTGGTGAGATGCACCTATAAGCATCATAGGTTCAAGCAGAAAAACGCTAAGCCAGGCTTAGCGATCAAAAAAATGCCGGACATTTCATCGTTAGAAAGTTCCGGCAACATCAATATCTAGATCGACCTACAAGCTATTAAAGTTTAATCAACCCAAACACCTTGTTCGCGTAAATCATTTAAGGTTAGCTCTAAGGCTTTACGCATAGCCGACACTAAATCATCCACTTGCGACTTGGTTAAGATTAATGGCGGCGACATAATGCATACGTTAATGAAAGGGCGTACCAATAAACCAAACTGATGGCAGTAATTATCGACCATAGCGCCTATGGCATAATCCTTTTCCAACAAATCTGCACGGCTGCCGGTATGGCCTTGCAAGGTCATTTCTACGGCTGCCATCATTCCTATACCACGCACATCACCGACTAAAGGTATATCCTTTAGCGTACGTAATTGCTCTTGAAAATAAGGGCCGACTTCATGCACGTTATCGAGAATTTTCTCATTTTCTATAATATCCCAACTCGCTAATGCTGCCGCACAAGGCACCGGCGCGCCTGACCAAGTATAACCATTAGAGTAAATACGGCCCTTGGCATTATCACCACTAATCTCGGCCATAAATTTATCAGACACCGCGTAACCACCTAATGGCACATAACCGGAAGTAACACCCTTGGCAAAGGTAATAATATCGGGCGTGGTGTTAAATACTTTTTCAGACGCAAACCAGTGCCCTAAACGACCAAAGGCGGTAACCACTTCATCGGCAATATAGTAGATGCCATGCTTTTGTACGGTTTCACAGCAGCGACGGTTATAGTCGGCTGGCGGCACAACCACACCACCTGACCCCAGCACGGGCTCAGCAATCATACACATGACATTTTCTGGGCCTAGCTCGGCAATTTTATCTTCCAACTCTTTGATTAAGAAATCACAAAAGGCTTCTTCAGAGTCAAAATCAGGGTGATGGTATTGGCAAGGTACGCTTAAAAAATGTACATAATCTTGGTACACATCCATCGCCGATTTATCGCGCTCTTTACCGGTTACCGAGGCCCCTAAAAAGGTGCTGCCGTGATAGGCTTTGTCGCGGGTAATAATATGTTTGCGATCAGGCAGGCCCTTAATATTATTCGCTAATTGGCACAAACGTAATGCCGAGTCGACTGCCGTTGAACCACCGGTAGTAAAAAAGATACGATTTAAATCGCCTGGAGTTTCTGAAGCGATGCGTTTTGCCAACTGCGCTTCTACCGGGTTTGTTACTGTAAATGAAGTCGCATAACCTAACTCCATAATTTGCTTAGCAACGGCATCGGCGATTTCTTTGCGTCCGTAACCTGTTTGCATACACCACATGCCGGCAGGGCCATCTAGTAACTTATTACCATCTTCATCGAATATATAGGCACCCTCGCCTCTTACGATGACCGAAATAGTTTTATCCTCACCTAGCTCGGGCAAGTTACCCCAAGGGTGTAATAAATGTTTGTTAAATAAATCTCTATTTTCACTCATAATCATTCTCTTTATGTTAAATTTTTTAATGCTACAGCACCCTTAAATACGAAAAAATACAGCATCACTAAGATTTCAAAGACTGTATCCAACGGCTATAGAGTTGCTCTGCCACCCTATTTAACTCTGCCACTTTGGCGGGTAGCCCTGCTTTTATTTCAGCAACGTTTTGTTCGCTATTATTAGAATTCACTAAATGATCTGGCCAACTATCAACCCAATGCGTAACTAGAGGTTCTGTCATTTCCACATGGCATTGCATGGCCAACACATTATCGTTAACAACATAGGCTTGGTTCGTGCAATTCGGTGACGAAAATATATGTGTTGCCTGCGCCGGTATCGCAAAGGTTTCGTAATGCCAATGAAACATTTGAAAATCATCTAAATCGCCTAACCACTCTTTAGCTACGGCATTATTTTGAGTTTGGCAACGGTGCCAGCCCACTTCGGCCACAGGATTTTTACTAATGCTTTGTCCCAGTACCTTACTAATTAACTGGCCACCTAAACAATGCCCCAATATTGGCACATCGGCAGCTAGCGCCTGTTGTATTAAACGCAGCTCTTCCTTCAGCCAAGGCAAATCATCATTGGCGCTCATTACCCCGCCCATAAACACCAAACCCGCTATGCTGTCGTCCAACTGCGGGATAGGTTCGTTGTTATAGCTACGTATCACTCGGTAGGGAACGGCCTTCTCCGCAAGAAAGTCAGCGATATAACCGGGAGACTTATCATTCATATGTAAAAAAATGAGTACTTCTTTAGTCAAAACTTACCTCAATAATCACCTTAACGATTGCACACTATGTACAGCCTAACTGCTGGCTATTTTTTCACAACCGTTTTCTAAGCTATTGCGTTACGTGGTACAAAAACAACAACCCGCGCAAGCGCGGGTTTCTCGATCACGGGGCTCTATATAAACAAGCCGTATTTATAGCTTAAGCGACTTGATGCATTCTTGTTAAATACCACTCGATAAATAAAATACAGGGCTCTTCAAACTCTGGATGATAAGGCCCGGGCTCAAAGAAATGGGAATTAACACCTTCGCTATTACGGGTAATGATGTAGTCATCCTCCTGTGTTGTGTGGTGCCACAGGTAAGTGACGTCTTCTTTACTGTAGTCTTTACCTTCAACCGCATCACCTCTAACAAACCACACAATTTCTAGATCAGTAGCGGTAAGGCTACGGGGGGTAAAACGGTAAAGCACGCAGTGATCGGGGTAATTCAACATGAAGCATAATGGGCCAAACTGAAAATCAGCGGTGCCGCCATCGTAACCTTTAAAGCTCCCCATTAATGGCGCCACTGGCTGGCCATCTTTACTACCGGTTACTATGCCTTCATATAAGGCATAACGGTTGTGGTAAACATCCGTACCAAAACCAATGGATTCGTTATTGGAGAGGTAAACCTCTTCCGTTAAACCAGCAATGCCGGTCATTTCCTCACAGCGTGCGTGCAGTGCTTCATTCAACGGCGCCGAGTTAACCTCTAAATCTTTTAGTGTATGCATTTTGGCATACTGGCGATGTGAGGTTGCACAATGATAGCACTCTTGATAGTTCTCAAGCGCCAACTTCCAATTAGCATTGATTCTATACGTATGGCTATGGGCTATTTTTGCATTAGCTAAGTCATAGGCCGCTAAGGGCGTTTTAATGGTTGCTAGTGGTGCCTTAAAATCCGCGGCATCGGGATCGGTATTAACTAAAATCATACCTTCAAACACTTCCAGACGGGCTTTCTTTAGGCCGTAATCTTTAGGCTCAAATCCCTCTTTCATCTCCATGGCTCTGGCCATTTTTAAGGAACCGTCGGTGTTATATACCCAGCCGTGGTAAGGGCAAACAAAAGTATTACGATTGCCTGAATGCTCTTCACATACCCGCGCGCCGCGGTGGCGGCAAATATTCATTAGTGCTTGCACTTCACCATTTTGGTCGCGGCTGATAATGATGGAGTCTTCCGCCAGCTCAAATAAAAAGTAATCGCCATTGTTAGGAATTTGGCTGATGTGGCCGGCATACAGCCAACTTTTAAACAGTATATTTTCCAGCTCGGTTTGGTAGGTAACATGAGAGCGATAAAAATAGGGGTTAATAGCAAAGCCTTTCTTTTTTAATTGCTCGGCCACCATAGCTTTCATTGTATCTTTAGAGTCGGTTACGTCTGTCGCTATAAATTTCATCACTCATCACCTGTGGTTATCGGCTATTTCTCGTTATGTGCTGCAGCTGATGAAAAACTATACTACAAGCAACTAAATGCGTATATAGTTTTCTATATGGACATTTAGAACCCTATGTCACAACACTGTTTCCCGTGACTACTAATTTACCCCTAATGACTACTACGATAGGCGGCCGGTGGCATGCCCGACCAGCGCTTAAAGGCTGTGCGAAAACTGCGCACATCAGCATAACCCAATGTTTTTCCTATAATTTCTACCGTTAAGTTGGTGGCACTGAGGTAGCGTTTAGCCGCACTGTAACGGCTTTCATCTATCAACGCCCTAAAGGATAGGCCCTGCGCCTGTAGGTGGCGGCGCAAGGTACGAGAGGATTGGTGAAAATAGTCTGCCGTTTCGTCTAGGCTGGGCATACCGGGTTCGTAGCCGTCTATATAGGCTTTGATGGCAGCCACTAGCCCTCTGTCTTGACGCAGGCTGATTAAGGTTTCAGCACAGAGATCTTTTAATAAACTGGCGTGCTCTGGCTGCGCGTGGGGTAAGCGCTGAGCTAAAGCTGCCTTGGAAAAGTACAGGCAGTTTCTAGATTCAGAAAAATCCACCGGACATTGAAACAAGGCATCGTAGGGCTGACTATCGGGCAGGCGACAGGGATGGCTATAGGTCACCCGGGCAAACTGCACCGGTTCAGCCACCAGCTCATTAAACACCGTTTGCAGCGAGGCAAAGGTGCTTTCCACCTCCAACTCCGAGGTAAGCTTATCGGATGGCGTGGGATGTATGGTGAGGCAGAGACAGGCCTGGCCGCTATACACTTCCTGCGTTAGCACGCTGTGTGAGGCCCAACTCACCAAAGGAGCAAACTCCACCATTAGCTGCAAAGCATCCCGTAACGTGGATGATGCCACCATGGCATAGCCCAAAATACCGTAGTTGGGCAGGCCTAGCTTAACGCCGATTTTATGGGCCAGCAGGGGGTCTTTGTTGAGGCTAGCAATGCGTTTATACAACGCCAACTCCTGTTCCAAGGTCAGCCGCAACGAGGGGTTTTCCAAGGATCTGGCACTTACCCCAGTATCTTCTAGTATCAACTCTAGTGGCATCGCTTGTTGCTCTACCAACTCACGTATCATTAGCTGAATTTCATGACTGTGCAGCAGCTGCTTTTGATCAGTATCAGCAAGTTGCGGATTAGTGCGGGGCATTTTCGGCCTCCTTTATGTCCTTTATTATCCCCTTATTGTCCGCTATAGGCTCTGCATAAGCTAGAGCTCATTGCGTAAGCTTTGTTCATACATCAAAAAAGACATCAAACAATAAAGAGGAAGTTAATATCCCATGGCTAAAAAATACGATGCCATTGTTATTGGGGCTGGCCACAACGGCTTAACCAATGCCGCGTATCTCGCCAAGTCTGGCTTGAACGTGCTGGTGGTAGAAAAAAATGACTACATAGGCGGTGCTGCGGTCAGCCGCGAGCTACACCCGGGCTGGGTTTATTCAAACTGCTCTTATGTGTGTAGCTTGTTGCGCCAATCCATACACCGCGACTTGGACTTAACTCGCCACGGCTTGATGGTAGTGCCCTACTCTGGCAATACCAACTTTGCTCGCAACGGTGACTACATAGCTGAGTACCACGATCACGCTATGCAGTATCGCGAATACGCGCGCCACTCTCAGCGCGATGCGGATGCTTCTAACCGTTTCTATTCAGACCTTATGCGCTATGCGAAATTTATTCGCCATTTTATGTTGCGCACCCCCGCCGACCCCACCTCGTTTAAACCGCGCGACATCAGCGAAATGGCGTTTATGGCGAAAAAGTTTTTGGATATGAGCGAAAAAGATATCTGCGAATTTATCCGCTTTATGACCATGAGCTGCGGTGACTTTTTGGATGAATACTTCGAGAACGAATTAATCAAAACCACCTTAGCCACCTCCAGCATCATAGGCACCGCGCTAGGTGTTTACTCACCTGGCACCGCCTATGTGTTACTACACCATGTTATGGGTGACGTAGATGGCGCGGTAGGCGCATGGGGTTTAGCTCGCGGCGGTATGGGTGCCATCTCTAACGCTATCGCCAGCGCGCTTAAAGAACACGGCGGTGAGATTATGACTAACGCGCCTGTCGATAAAATCATTGTTAAAAATAACAAAGCCCGCGGTGTCACCTTAGAAAACGGCGACGAGATTTACGCGGATATTGTGGTGTCTAACCTAGACCCTAAGCGTACCTTTACCAAGATTATGAACAGGGAAGACATACCCGAAGATCTATACAAAAAAGCCACTAACTTTAAGATTCGTGGTTCATCGGGCAAGGTCAACATCGCCTTAAACGGCATGCCCGATTGGCCATCACTGCCTAAAGATCACTTATTGCGTAACGGCTCTATGCAGTTTTTAGACACCCGCGACCGCATGGAAAGAGCCTACGATGATTGGAAGCACGGGCGCTGGTCAGAAGACCCCTTTATTGAAATGACCCAGTCATCTATTTGGGACCCCACTCACGCGGCACCGGGCAATTATTTTGTGTCCTGCTTTATTCAATACTGCCCGGCAGAAATTGAAGGCGGCTGGACCCCGGAAAAACGCGAGGCCTTTGGTGAAACCGTGATTAACCAAATCAGCCAATACAGCCCCAACTTCCGCGACTTTATTGTGCATAAAGAAGTACGCACGCCTTTTGAAATTGAAAACGAGGTAGGGTTAACTGAGGGTAATATTTTCCAGGGCGAACTCACCTTAGACCAGCTCATGTTTAACCGCCCCTTTCCGGGCTACTCACAATACCGCGGCCCCGCCAAAGGCATGTATATGTGCGGCTCAGGCAGCCACCCCGGCGGCGGCGTGTCCTCAGCCTGTGGCGCTAATGCGGCCCGTGAAATTTTACTGGATTTAAAACGCCCCAACACAGTTCCTAAGGACGACGTCGATGAATAATAAACATTATGACGCCATCATCATTGGTGGCGGCCACAACGGTCTTGCTTGCGCGGGCTATTTAGCCAAAGCGGGTAAAAACGTATTAGTACTAGAAGCGGCTGAGCAGTTAGGTGGCTTAGGTGCCACTAGGGAGTTTGCCCCCGGCTTTAAAGCCTCGGTGGCACACACACTACCGCAACTCACTAATAAACTGGTTAATGACTTACAGCTACGTAAACACGGTTTTGAACTAGCCGCCGGCGCTTTAGCCACAGTGGCGCTCTCGCCTGCAGGCCAGCACATCACCATCGCCAATGGTGAAGTACAAGGCGCCAGCGCAGCAGATGCTGAATCCTATAAAGCGTATAAGCGTTTATTAGGCCGCTTTGCCGACACTATGGATGCCACTTGGCATAAAACACCACCGGTAATGACTGATGGCGGTTTTAAAGATGCATCCACACTGGGCATGTTTGGCCTTAAAGTGCGCACCTTGGGCAAAACCGATATGCGCGAATTTATGCGTATGATTTTCTTACCCGCGCAAGACATGATGGACGAGTTTTTTGAAACCCCGTTGTTAAAAGCAGCCTTAAGCTGGGATTACAACGTGGGCAATAAGCTGGCGCCACGCTCACCGAATAATGCGGTGCTTAACCAGCTATTAAAAATGTCTGGCGACATTTCTGGCAATGGCTCACTGCCCTTACCTAAAGGTGGCGTAGGCGGCTTAATTAACGCCTTAGAAAAATCCGCTAAAGCCCATGGCGCAGAGATACGCACCAGCAGCCCTGTCGCTAGCGTGGTGGTTGACGATATGCAAGCCACCGGCGTGCTGCTAGAAAATGGGGACAGCATCCGTGCTACCCATATCATTTCTAACGCCGACCCTAAAACCAGCTTCTTTAAGCTGCTAGGCGCTCAGCACTTAGATGTAGAGTTTACCCAACGCATCAATCGTTTACGCATGAACGGCCTGGTTTCAAAAGTACACTTAGCGCTAAACAGTGAGCCTAAATTTACCGGCTTAAACAAAGCAGATGGTCGCATGATTATTGCACCCACTATGCAGTACATAGAAAACGCTTTTGATCATGCTAAGTACAAAGGTTTAAGCGAACAGCCAGCGCTAGAAGTTATTGTGCCCTCACTGCACGACAACAGCCTAGCGGACGCAGGTAAACATGTAGTGTCTATACAAGTGCAATACACCCCCTACGACATAGAAGGCGGTTGGGATGCGCAGCGCGACACCCTACTAGAAAACGTCATCAAAACCTTAGAGCAATACGCACCCGATATACGTTCACAAATTGTGGCTAGCGAATTACTCACACCGATAGATTTAGAGCAGCAATTTCGCGTTACCGGTGGCCACTGGCACCACGGCGAATTTGCTATTGACGCTTGGTGGATGAACCGCCCTGCTTACGGGGCGTCACAATATAAGTCGCCGGTTGCGGGCTTTTATAATTGCGGTGCAGGCTCCCACCCGGGCGGCGGCATCATGGGCGCAGCAGGTGCCAACGCTGCTAATCACATACTCAAAGAGGAGAAATAAGTATGCCTCTAACCATAGCGAATTTATTAAAACCCGAGCAAATTGCTCACGTACCTAATGGCTGCCTTGGCTCACCGTTTCACGAGCGGGCCAGCAATATTAACTTCAGCCAGTCATGGCAAGATTGGAACGGTTTTTTATCGGCCAATTATTATATGGACGAGCACTTGGAATACTTCTCCACCCGCAACACCTGCGGGGTATTAGATGTATCGCCCATGTGCAAGTACCGCTTTAAAGGGCCAGACGCCGAAGCCATGCTTAACCGCATGGTAACCCGTGATGTGACTAAGCAGCCGCTTAATAGCGTGCAATACAACATCTGGTGTACTGATGCTGGCCGCATCGTCGACGACGGCACTTTGTTCCGTTTAGCCGATGACGAGTTCATGCTGACCTGTGCCGAGCCGGGCATGGATTGGTTTCAATTGGCGGCTATAGGTTTCAACAATGTTGAAATCACCGACATGTCACCCGAGCTTGCCGCCTTAGCTATTCAAGGCCCTACCTCTTGCGCGCTATTAAAAGCCATGGGCTTTGCCGGCGTTGAAAATGCCAAACCTTTTGATATCGTGAAATTTCCTTATCTTGAGGGTGAAATCATGATTTCTCGCACCGGCTTTACCGGTGACTTGGGTTATGAACTGTGGGTAGACCCCAAAGATGCTATCGCATTGTGGGATCATATTTTCTCAACTGGCAGTATCTTCGGCGTACAACCCTTAGGTTTAGAGTCGCTGGAAAAAGCGCGTTTAGAGGCGGGGTTCTTAAGCCCCTTCGTGGATTTTCATCCCGCCTTACACACCATGGATAAAGGCAATGATCACTCGCCTTTTGAAATGGCATTAAGCTGGATAGTCAACTTTAAAAAAGGCCACTTCACCGGCAGAGCCGCTTTATTAAAAGAGAAACAGGCGGGCAAACATCGCCGCTTATTAAAGCTGGATATAGAAGGTAACAAGGCTGCCGAAAGCGCCATTTTATATAGAGATGAAGCCTGTCAAAAACAAATTGGTTATGTCACATCGGCTATGTGGTCGCCAGTGGTGAAAGCCAATATCGCTTTGGGGCTGGTGGAAGGCAAGTATGCTGATGGCCCTATCTATGCCGAGGTATATCACCAAAAAGAATTACGCTGGGTTCGTAAAGTATGTAAATGCACTAAGCAGACCAAACCTTTTTGGGCTCCCGCCCGCGCCAAGCAAACGCCGCCTGCGGACACCTAAGCTACAAGCCCGCTACTATCACTCTTTGCCCGCATTAGTTTGCACTATGCGGGCTTTTTTGCATTTGGCTATGGGATAAGCGCCCAGTAGTGAACGTACATACCCTTATATAAGAAACATAGCCATAGTGTTAGGGTTACACTTCCAAATCTATTGGAAAAATTATGGCTCTTAAAGCATTGCTATACTTTACCTTTATCTGGCTATTGCTATGCAATGCGCCTAATGCGCCTAATGCGGATGACATCGTCATCGTTTCAGATCGCTGGTATCCCTACAGCGGCATCCCACGCAGCCCCATGCCAGGCTATGCCATAGAAATAGCGCAATACGCTTTTGAAAAAAATGGGCACAATCTAAAACATCAATTATGGTCAATAAAGAAGGCCACTCGCCTAGTCAAGGAAGGTAAAAAGAACTGCTTGGTCAGTCATAATAGAAAGCATATTGATAACGTTATTTCGCCCGCAGTAGCTATAGCCAATGATCAAAAAATATTTATCCGCCGAAATACTATAGCCTGGCAATTCAGCGGCATTAACTCTCTTAAAGAAATCATCTTAGGTACTATCTACGGTTACAGCTACTCCGAAGAGATAAGCCTTTATATTGCCACGCTCAACAACCCCACAGCTATCACCAACACCAAAGGCAAGTTTGCTATAGAGCAGAATTTATCCGCCTTGATTAAAGGCGAAATTGATGTCGTGGTGGGGTCAAAAGCAGTATTAACCGCCGCCCTTAAAAAACATCACTGGCAAGACCAAGTAAGCTTTGCCGGCAACGCCGGACCCGCCGAAAAAATATATATCGCCTGCTCACCCAAATTACCTAGCTCATATAATTATGTAAAACTGATTAGCCAAGCCATTGATGAACTAAGAGCAAGTGGTGAGCTACACCAGCTGTTAAAAAAGTATCAGCTTAACGACAATCAATAACGACCAAACTAGCACCAACAATCCAGAAACACACATTATAAAAACAATTAAAAATCAATTTTATAGACATTCTTCATTAGAAAACTTATCCGCTATGATATCAAAAACATCCGCCAACTCCGCATAAGGCTTAGGCTTGGAAAAGAAATAACCTTGGTAATAATTACAGCTATTAGCTTCTAAAAAATCTAGCTGTTGTACTGTTTCAACACCTTCAGCTACCACCTGTAAATTTAACTTTTGCGCCATGGAGATAACCGCAGCGGTAATTTCCATATCGTTATTGTCTTCTGGTATATCTTAAACAAAAGACCTATCCACCTTTAAAAAATCCAATGGCAACCGTTTTAAATAACTCAAGGATGAATAACCGGTACCAAAATCGTCTATAGCAATGACCACCCCCATGCTTTTTAGACCTTTCAGGGTGCTGATGGCTCTATCTAAATGCGATATCAACATAGACTCAGTAATTTCCAGCGTTAAAAAACGCCCAGCTAGGTCAGCCGTTTTTAACACCGCGGTAACTTTATCCACTAGCCCAGGGCTAGAAAACTGGCCTGCTGTTAAATTAATAGCCATTTGGACTTCAGGATGGGTTTTATGCAACTTAACTAAGTCCGCACAAGCTTGTTGCAACACCCAATCGCCAATATCTTCTATCAGGCCTAAATCTTCAGCAATAGGAATAAACGACAGTGGCGACTGCATTCCCTTGCTGGGGTGCTGCCAGCGAATTAACGCTTCTAACTTATGTATTGTATGTGTTTTGGCGTCGATTATAGGCTGGTAATAAAGCACGAATTCTTTATTAGCCAAAGCTTGCCGCAAATCATTTTCCATATCCAAATAATCAGCGCTAAACATATTAATACGCTCATTATAAAGCTGGTAATTGTTGCGCCCTTCGCTCTTGGCGTGATACATAGCCATATCAGCCATTTTCATTAATTCAGTTGGGTCACTCTCGTGATCGGGATATAAACTAATACCCACACTTGTAGTAGTAGAGAGTTTTTTACCCATGATTTCTAGTGGCTTTTGAACAACCGCTATAATTTTTTTAGCCAGCAATTCCACATCAGATAAATTTTTGATATCCGGTACTAACACAGAAAATTCATCACCACCCAACCTAGCAACAGTATCTTGCTCTCTAACTGACGACCGAAGCTTTTCAGCAATCGCCACCAATAACTGATCACCCACATCATGGCCTAGCGTATCATTAACTATTTTAAATCTATCTAAATCCAAGTATAAAACAGCCGCTTGAGTGCCATGCCGCTTAGCAAAACTTATATGCTGATTTAATCGCTCTTTAAACAATCGCCTATTAACTAACCCTGTTAATGGATCGTAAAAAGCTAATTGTTCCATCTCTTGATGGGCCAGCTTTAAGCTACTAATATCCTCACAAACGCCAACATACTCTATGCCACCGCGCTCTTCATTGACGACTGGGGTAATAGAAAAAAGTACCCATATGGCGTGGCCATCATTTTTTCTCAGCTCTATTTCACCGCGCCAAACTTCATGATTGGCAATCGCGTTTAGCATGGCGCAACTTTCTTCTACAGAATTTGTCGAGAATGGCAGTTCGTTAATAGCACAGCCTAAGACTTGCACCGTTTTTTTATCGAGTAACTTTAAGAACTGACTATTGCAATAATTGATACGCCTATCGGACTGAGCAACAAATACTGCACTAGAGCTATTCTCAACAGCGCGCGACAACATTTGCAGCTGATGCTCAGACTTTTTACGCTCATGGTTAAGTACTGCTAAGGAAATCTGATTACTCAAGTCCGCCAAAAAACTTTCTTCCTCAGAAACCCAGTTATGAACAAAGCCATAATCAACACTAACTATGCCACTTAGTTTTCCATAAATATAAACAGCCACATCTGCTGCAGAAACAATACCCTCAGGTTTAAAAATTGCTTCAACTATCTCACCAAAGGAATTATTCTCGTAAACATTGGAGCTGCAGATAATCCTTTTTTCTTCTATAGATTTTATATAGTTAGGATAATCAGAAATCTTATAGCTAAAGTTTTCGCTACTGTCCTCGTGTTTTTTATGCATGGGATAATAAATGCTGAGGCACTTCATATGACTGTCGTCATCTATGCTCAGCCAAATAGTCACTGAATTAGCTAGAGGCGCGGCTTTATCACCCACAACTCGCGTAATATTATCGCAGGCCTGCTGTATAAAGCCTTCAGCTATAGCCTCATCATGCATTAAGGATAAAATGGCTTGTTGGTGTAACTGTATAAGATTGTTCTTTTTATCGATGTTTTCCTGCATTTTACGGTAATTACAATTTCTTACCGTGAGCATAATCATATCTGCAGCTTGATTGTGAAAACTAACTTCATCTAGAGACCAGCAGCGTTCCACCACATCCTCACTGGTAATAACGCCTATAATTTCGCCATTTTCTATTACTGTGCTCTCTATAGAAGATTTGATATTAAAACGCTCGCGCTCTGCTGCAAATTCCTCTTGGCTGTTATAGTTATCTTCGGTAACAGTGTCATGTACCAGGCTACGTCGCCCTTCGAATCCGGCAAACCAAGCGGGAAATTCATCGGCAGAGTATTCATATTCTGGCTCGTGTAAATCTTCGCTTAACACATATTCATCAATACAGTTTAGGTAATCTCTGGCCTCATTGAGTAGCCATACGCCGGTAAACTCAGCTTGTAAAACCTCTGAGGCAGTCTTACAAATTAACTGTACCGCTTGTTCTATATGGCCATTAATTATGGCATCAGATTTAGATAGAGCCCTCAGCGCTTTTTTTTGTACAGCCTCGCGCTGCCGCCTTAAATCATCATCGGGACCACTGCTACCTTCATTGAGTGCAAATTGTAACTCTAGCGTGCGCAACAATAGCTCTAGCTGCTCTAATGACAAGCTAGCTACACCGCGCTCAAAATCCTGTAAAAGTTTGATATCTAGGCCACACATATGCGCTAGCTGGCCCTGGCTAAGACGCCGAGTTATACGCTGAGCAGCACAGATATCGACGATATATTTGGAAAAGTTCTCACGGGGCTGGCGCATGATTTGCTAAGACCTTAATAACAGCGACTGTATAAAACTATTCACTCTCACCGCACACACACTGTGCACCAAGCAAATTTTTATTTTTTAGTATATATGCATAATAAGCACAGACTAGGCTAACGCCCTTTAACCTAGCACTTTATAGCCGTTAACTAGACTAGTTAACGTACTTATCATAGCATTGATTTTATACAATAATAGCCACAGCATAATATAACCAAGGCATACAGCGCTAGGTTGATTCACCTACAAACTTTAGCCGTTACCGCCACAACTTTTACCTTTATCTTTAAATAGCCCAAGCCCCAAGTAAAAAGGCAGGGTACGTTAACGCACCCTGCCTTTTATTGAATGAGACTGGTCCAGCCTAAAACCGCTAGTAGTCCTTATACTGACAAAATAGTGGCTTTAGTTTTAGCTTTCACTAGCAGCCAGCTGCGCTCTAACCCAGTTGTGAAAGTCGTGCACCGCATATTCCTCGGGCATTAAGCTGCCTTTTTTATGGCGTATAGAGTGCATACCCGCTTGATTCAACTCCGACACATGGGCATCCTCTGCCATCACCTGTTTCACAAAGTCTACCGCAGGCGCAATATCCACCGCGGGGTCGTTTAAGGTTTCTTCCATAAACAGCCACTCGGCCTGTATCTCGGTTTTCTCAGGGCCTAAAGGCATAATGCGTACGATACGCATATAATCGACGTGGCCAACAATAAAGGCGGTTGGGTGTACGTCTACATAGGTAAAGGCTTGCGTTCTTTCTGCATCACTCAAGTTGGGAAACACTGCCCCTATAGGCTGACCATCGGTAGTCCAAGTTTGCGCCCCTGCACGCATGCCGCCACGCAAGGCGGGATCATCACTTTTGAGGTTTTCTTGCCAGTTAGGGTCGTCACAAGCGGTCATATAATTACGGCGATAAATGGGAACCAGCTTACTCAAGTCTTTATGCACGCCGGGGCAGTGTAAGCATTCGTTGTAGTTTTCCCAAAACACTTTCCAGTTGCAGTCCATGGTTTTGCTATAGGATGCCCCCACTTTCAGTGCAGCCGCTGGCCAATTGGCAAAGGCATTCGCATCTGCACCTATGCACTGCTCTATAGGCTGGGCATCTTGGCCCGCCAAATTAACAAAAACAAAGCCATTCCAATCCACCACGGCAACGTCATAAAGCGAATGTTCTGCCATATCAAAACTAGCGGGGCACTGTTTAGAGGATGTGCGTATTAATTCGCCCTGCTGCGAGTAAGTCCAATTGTGGTAGGGGCACATAATGTTTTTTGAACGCATCACCCCTTCCGTTTCTGTGACTAACACAGAGCCTCGGTGGCGGCAGGTATTGTGAAAGGCTTGTAAACCGCCTTCCTCTGTACGCAACACTAAAATATTTTGACTGCCAATTTGTTGGGTGCGAAAAGCGCGGGGCTGAGCCAAGGCATCAGCGCGACAGACGTAAACCCAGTTTTTATACCAAATGGCCGCCATCTCACGTTGGTAGTGCTGCTCGTCCAGATACCACTCAACGGGCAGCGTTTCTTTATGCTCAGTTAAGCCGTTGTACTTTAATATTGTATCGCTCATCTCTGCACCTTTTTCAACTGCTTGTTACCGTTATGGTTGCTACCGATGGGTAGCTTATGACAGATAGTGTATACATTACAGCTAAGGTTTTCTTGTGCGCGGGAGCGGGTGGAATTTAATTCTTGTTAGTTAATACTTTTTTGATATAAGCCTTAGGGGTAAGGCCTGTTTTTTTCTTAAAAAACTTATAAAAAGTGGTAGGTGAGTTAAAACCTGAATCACTGGATAGCTCCGCAATATGACTATGCTCGTTTACGTTTGCTAAAAAATAATCCACCCTAGCTAGGTTGATATACGCGTAAAAAGATAGTTTAAACACATGATTAAACACATAGGACAGCTGATTGCGGCTATAGCCAGTAGCGCCAACCACATCATCCAAACTGAGCAAGGCATTTAAATAAGGTTGCTGCTGGTTTAAGTACTCGCTGACATCATCGACTACCCGACTGATGCGCAGCTCATCCAAGGCAATTTTTTCACGACCATTATAATCCTCAGTACGGCCCACTTCTGAAAAAGAGCTGTACTCGTGTATGCGTATAATTTTTCCTTGACTGATGGTCATCACATCGCAGCCCCGGCAGCTGCTCTCTTTGCCGGTAATCGCTGAGGTATGCACAAAGCTATAGGTGGAAATCGCCACATCACCATCCACCCGTAAATCATCGTGGTAAATATAGTCTAACTGGGAAGAAGGTAGTGCGACTTTAACGTAATTGGCTATATTTTTAGCGCGCACTTCTTTAGCGCCAAAAAAAGTAATGTACTCGGCTTTGGGATGGAGTATGGAGAGTATGCCGCCCAAGTCGCCCTGCTGCCAATGCTTACGGTATTGCTGGACGACTTTGCGGGTTTGTTCAGTTAAAGAAGACATTAGCAGGCAGCCTCTTTGAGGCTGAGTTGTAAGTATTAAGCTTTAAGCGGCAAGAAAATAACAAAGACTTTAACTCCGGTCATGCCCAAGACATTCACTTCGCTTATGGGGTAGGCTCTACCGGGCTACGACCCGGCATGACCACGCAACGGCAATTTATACCGCTCGCAAATACCACTCATAATCCACATTCGACACTACTGAGCGGAATGAATCACATTCGTCGCGGCGTATCTGTGAAAACAATTGATAATACTCAGTGCCTATATAAGGTTCTATCACCTTACCCGCATCAAAGGTATCTAAGGCGGCCTCCCACGTAATGGGGATGTCGGTTTTCTGCTCACCTATCTCAGCACCTTCGGTAATCATATCGCCGTGTGGTGGGCATTGATTAGCGATACCGTAATCCATACCGATTAAGATCGCTGCCATCACCAAATAAGGGTTGGCATCGGCGCCGGCTACGCGGTGCTCTATGCGTAAATCTTTTACCCCTGAAGTGGGTATGCGCAATGAAACATCGCGATGGTTATAACCCCAAATAGTAGATACTGGCGCATAAGAGCCGGGGATTAAACGTCTATAGGAATTAGCATTAGGCGCAAAAATAGCCATGCTCTGTGCCATGGTATCCGCCAAGCCACCAATAGCATGACGCATGGTGTCGTTGAGTGGCGGCACTGCCGTTGATTTAGGATCAGCAAAAATATTATTGCCGTCTTTATCGTAAACACTGGCGTGTACATGCAGGCCATTACCGGCAAGCTCGGCAAAAGGCTTGGCCATAAAACAAGCCACCATGCCGTGCTGTAATGCCACACCTTTAATGATGCGTTTTAACAACATAGCGTGGTCACAGGCCACTCGAGGGTCGTCTACGTGGTGTACATTAATTTCTAACTGACCGGGCGAAAACTCTGAGTGTATCGTGGTCATAGGCACGCCCTGCAATTCACAGGCAATACGTACATCGTTTAAAAAGGCATCGTTTTCCCACAACTCATCGGGTGAAGCATATTGCACACCCTGTTGACGTAAACCGGTGCCGTGTATACGGCCTAATCTCACTTTAGGCGTATTACCCTCACCCTGCTCTAATAAATAAAATTCCATTTCAGTAGCTACTACAGGCTTAAGGCCTTTGTTGTAGTAACACTCTTGCAAGACTTTATCTAAAATATTTCTTGAGTCGTATAGGCCTGGGCTGCCATCTAAATTGGCAAACTTAACCATGACTTGGCCGGTGGGTGATTTTAACCAAGGTATCGGTGCGAAAGTACCTGGGATGGGAATTAAACGTTTGTCTGGGTCGCCACCTAAGGTATCGGCACCTATAGATAAATTATAGTCGCCCATAGAGTTCACTAAAGGCATAGACGCCGTGGTAGTGACTTTGCCTTCGCAGAAGGAGTCAAACTCTGAGCGTGGAATGCGCTTCGCGCGAAACATGCCGTTCATATCGGGCGCTAATACTTCTAGCATTTGTATATCGGGGTATTGTTTTAAAAAGGCATCTAACTCGGCTTTCACATTATCACTCATATCAATTAACCATCTTCTCTAAATTACGGTAGGGCTGGCTGGAACATGCGCTATGACAGCCCACTCACAGCCCTACAAAAGTCCGCCACTATTAAAACTTTGCCGGCGGCGTTAAACGTTTTCTTGCAGGGTCAAACATAGGCCCTTTAATAACGACACTCTTTGCTAACACTTTAGTCCACGTTAGCTCGCGCTCATAGTAAATCTCAGCAATCAGCTCGTCACCCAGTTGACCGTATTTAGGATCAACTTGCGCAAAGGCAACATTGGCTTTTGCCGTTGGGCACCAACCCGCTGAAGTCACCGTGCCAATTTGCTTACCCTGCTTGTTGAGAATAAACGAATTATTGGCTGGTTTGTTACCTTCAACATCTAGCATTACAAAACGATAACGCGAACCGTTGGCTTTTTCTTTTAGCAGCGCTTTGCGGCCATTAAAGAAAGGTTTATTAAAATCAATTAACCAATCTAAGCCTAGCTCAAACGGTGTACGCGCACGCCCAACACGAACAGTGTCTTCTGCAGGCACAAAATCAACTGCTGCTTGCACAAAGCCCGCTTCTTTACGTGCCATATCTAAGGCATATAAACCGAAGGGGCGAATAAGATACTCTTTACCTGCCGCAAACAATTTATCCCACAGTGCTTCAGCAAGCGATGGTTCAACCCAAAGTTCATAACCTAAGTCACCAGTAAAACCGGTGCGGCTTACCGTTAACTCACCACCTTCAAAGGGGAAGCTCATAATGCCGAATGACTTGAGGTTTTCTATGCCTGTTAAGCCCATATTTTTTAAACATGAACATGAGGTTGGGCCCTGTACCGATAACGCCGCGACATGCTTAGTTTCATCAACGATCTCAACGTCAAAGCCTTCTGCAGACCACATCAACCAATCAATACACTGGGTATAAGAACATAGGCGGTAATGATTTTCGGCTAAATGAAAGATAGTGCCATCATCCATAATCATGCCATCAGAGTTACACCAAACGGTGTAGGCTACTCGGCCGATTTTTATTTTGGCAATATCGCGTGTCACCAAGCGATTCAAATAGGCTTCTGAATCAGGGCCGGTGATACGGTATTTTGACATCGGGGTTAAATCCATCACACCGGTCTGGCTGCGTATGGAAAAGTACTCCAATTCATAATCATTATACTCATGGGAAACCATATAACCTTTCCAGTTTTCCCAAGAGTTTAATTCGTTAAGCGCCGAGGTACGTGAATGAAACGGCGTATGCAATAACATCGCCCCCCTGCCATTCACTTCTTTAGCATTGGTTTCGCTCATGCGGCATCTCCTCTTTTTATAATTTCTTTGGCAGCGTTACGCCCCGCCAAGCCCATGACGTTACCGCCGGGGTGAGCACTGGCGCCACAGAGATATAAACCATCAACTGGCGAACCGTACTGTTCAGAACCCGGGAACGGACGCATCATGATGATCTGATCAAGGCTGATATCGCCGTGATGCCAATGGCCATCAGTCATATTGTATTCCACCTCTAAATCAGCAGGGGTTAACAACTCACTGGCTACAATTTTCGCTTTAATACCGGGCGCGTATTCGGCGATGGTATCAATCAACAATTGCTTAAAGGCTTGTTTGGATTCATCAGTCCAGCCTGCTTTTAACTGGCCTGGTGCAAATTGCACGATAGCTGACAGCACATGCTGACCTTCAGGCGCTAAACTTTTATCGTGCACCGAGGCTATGCTGATATCCAGCACTGGCGCCTCTGAACACTCACCGTATTTAGCGGCATTAAAAGCGCGTTCAATATGATGCATATCAGGGGCTATCACTAAACGCCCGCCAACCTGATCACCGGCTAAGCCGTTAAACTCAGGCAAGCCATTTAAAGCGATATGCAGTTTTGCAGCACTGGCTCTAGTGCGGAAGTTTTTAACACGGCGTACCGTGTTGGTTTCTAGGTTGGGCCTACCCACTAGATTATTAAGCGTTGTTTTTACGTCGGCGTTAGAAACGGTGATACCAGCGGTGATGATTTCACCACCCTCTAGGGTTACACCGGTTGCGCGGTTGTCGGTTAGGTCAATACTCTTAACGCGAGCCGCTGTGCGAATTTCAACACCGGCAGCACGAGCTGAGTTTGCTAAGGCTTCACCAACAGCACCCATACCACCTTTCACTAGGGCCGGGCCGTTAAAGCCATAGACATCACCCATGTGGCGATACAAGTAACCATAAACAGTGCCGGGTGAACGTGGCCCCATATGAGCACCTAGCACCCCATCGAAACTGATTAATGATTGCAACAACTCATTATCGAAATACTCCTCCATAACGTCAAACATATTGATTAAGCCTAGGCGCAGCAATTCATACATATCGGCTTTGCCTAACATCTTAATACCCAAACCAAGCTTTAATAGATTGAGTCGGTCAGTCAGGTTATTTTCAATAACTTTTGGCGGCCTAACAGTGAATAATTTATCGAGCAATTTAGAATACTTACCCATTTTTCGGCGAAACTCTTGGTAAGCCGCTTTATCCTCTGCAGAAACATCAGCCCCTTCCACACCATTAGGTGTGATAGTGACGTGTTTGCCATCTTTCGCTAGCGCAATGGAGTTTAAGTTTCTAGCTGCATACTGCAGGCCATTACTTGCTAGGTTTAACTCTTTAGCGATTTCTGGGTTTAGGGCATACATCCACTGGGCGCAGCCAGACACAGAAAAGCCTGGGCTAAACTCACGGGTAGAAGCACCACCACCTAATTTTTCGTTGGCCTCTAATACCAACACGCTGCGGCCGGCTTTCGCCAAATAGCTCGCACAAATTAATCCATTATGGCCACCACCGACCATAACCACGTCATAAGATTTAGTCATCTGCATAGCCCTCGGGAACAGTGTTAGTACGTTTTAAATCCATCAGTATTTCACGCGCGGCGTTGGCGCCTGGCGCCGCCATAACTCCACCACCAGGGTGAGTACTGGAGCCACACATGTACATACCTTTCACTGGGCCACGGTACTGGCCATACCCTGGGAAGGGGCGGTTAGAGAACAGCTGATCGAAGGATAATTCACCTTGGAAGATGTTACCGTCGGTTAAGCCAATCTCTGCTTCAATTTCACGCGGGGTACGGACTTCAGCGTGCAAAATAAGGTCTTTAAAGTCAGGGCTGTAGTTAGCCACCTGATCGATAACAGTTTGCCCGAATGCATCCCTATCAGCATCCGTCCATTCTTTACCCTTAATTTTTGGCGGGCAGTACTGCACGAAACAGGTCATCATGTGTTTGCCCGGAGGCGCCATGGTGGGATCTGTTAAGGTTGGAATTAAGGTGTCGACATAGGGGTCACGCGAGAACATGCCGTCTTTCCAATCGTCGTAGGCTTTTTCCATACGCTCTAAGGAATCGGTAAAGTGAAAGTCACCCGCCATCAGTGAGCTACCTTTTGGCAACGCAGGGAAGGTGGGCAAGCCATCGAGTGCAATATTCACCTTGCCCGAGGAACCGCGAGACTTAAAGTTTTTCGCGCGCTCAATCACGTACTCAGGTAAATCAGCCTCATCCATAATGCCTAAGAAGGTACGCTTAGCTTCTAGGTTGGACACCACGATATCAGCGTAATACTCAGTGCCGTTTTCTAGCGCTACACCGGTAGTTTTGCCATTTTTAACCATGATCTGTTTAACTTTGGCGTCGCAAACAATCTCACCACCAAAAGATTTAAAAGAGCTGGCTAAAGCATCCGCAACGGCACCCATGCCACCGCGGGTAAAGCCCCAAGCGCCGGCAGTACCATCGACATCACCCATATAGTGATGCAGTAATACGTAAGCGGTACCAGGAGAGTACACACCCAAAGCGGTACCGATAATACCGGTGCCACCTAGGTGGGCCTTAATAATGTCGGACTCAAAGTATTCATCGAGGAACTCACCGACCGACTTAGTCCAATACTTTAAAGTATCAGCAAAGTTAACATCGGTTTTCATATCCGTAACGGTTTTGGCCAAAACCATCATTTCTTTAATGTCGCGCATTTTCCAAGACGCTGGATCGGGCGGCGTACGCAGCAAAAATTTACGAATCAAACGAGTTTGCTTGGTTACATCAGCGCCATAGCGCTCATAGGCATTGGCATCGCGCACTGAGTGGCGAGCCATTTCGCGATGCTGGCGGTTGTGGTCGGAGTAATTACCGTAGTAATCGCCATTCTGCATAAAGGTTACACCACCGCCATAGGGCACTACTTGTAGGCCGTGGCGAGGCAACTCTAAGTCGCGGTTTATTTCGGGCCTTAATAGACCACAGACATAGGAACAGTTGGTGTATTTCCAATCGGTATGCAATTCACGGCTAACCGTGGCACCACCAATATAGGAGTTCATCTCCACCACTAAGACATCTAGCCCTGCTTTGGCCAGATACGCTGCATTGGTGAGGCCGTTATGCCCCGCACCGATGACTATGGCATCGTATTTTTTCACTCTTTGACTCCTTTTAATTCGGGTCTTTTATTTATGGTCATTTATTTACGGTTATTTCCGATTACTGACTATTTTTTGTTTATCACTTGGATCGCCATGAAGCATGCCACGAGATTTTTTAGCTGTCTACAAATTAATGAATGTTCATTCATTGTAAAACGGCCATTAATTCGCTATACATAGTATTGTTTCTGCCAATGGTTACACCCTTTAGCAAGATGTTCGGCTATAATGCCCACTAATTTTATACATTTGGCCTACATTTTTTTACAAAATAACAACTGGATTCGGACCAGCCACAATGACTAAAACCACCGCTACCCCTGCCCGCAAGCGCCGCGCCATGCCCAAACAGGACCGTCGCATACAGCTCATTAAAGCCACTATTAGCTGTATCGCCAACAAGGGCCTGTCTAATATCACCATGGCCGACATTACCACCGAGGCCGGGCTGAGTTTAGGTATAGTCAACTTACATTTTCAGAGCAAAAACAATCTATTGGTGGAAACCCTGCGCTTTGTGGTGGATGAATACAATGAGGGCCAAGCCAAGATACTTAAGAAGCGTAGCAGTAAAACCACGCAGGAGATTTTAGAGGATCATCTGGCCTTCGATTTTAGTGCTAAGGTCTGCCAAAAAGACAAGCTGGCGGTATGGTTTGGCTTTTGGGGCGAGGCCAAGACTCGCCCCACCTACCAAAAAATCTGTACCGAATCAGATAACGCTACCGAACTATCCATCACCGCACTGTTTGAAGAGGTTATCCAAGAGGGCAAGTACTCTCTAGCCGATGCCGCCACCATCACCAAGGGCTATACCGCCATTGTTGAAGGCCTGTGGCTAGACTTACTTATCGCCCCCGGCGCCTTTAACCGCAAAAATGCCAACCAGGTAGCCAGAACCTATTTGGCCGTCATGTTCCCCAAGCATATTAGCCTTTAGTTGCCGGCCATAAATAGGCATTGCATCATGACGATGAATTTCGCCCACGACCAACAACCGTTATTAAAAGCCGGTGCGGACGAGACTAGTAGTCTTAATTATTTTCATAACCTAGCCCAGCGTTTTGACCAGGCAGGTAGCCAGCACAGACCGTAACCATGACAGATAAATTTGACCCGATTACGGGCAACCCCAGCGCCGTTTTTTTTCGCTACGCCATACCTTCAGTACTAGGCCTACTCTCTATTTCATCAGCCCAAATGATAGATGCTATGTTTGTGGGCAACTATGTAGGCAAGGAGGCGCTGGCTGCCATAAACTTAACCATACCGGCCATTACTCTTGTTTATGCCATTGTGTTTATGCTGGCAGTAGGCGGATCGGTAGTCGCGGGAAAATTCTTAGGCGAAAACAAGCCACTGGCCGCCTCTGATAGTTTTACTAAAATCATGCTCACGGTACTTTTTTTTAGTCTGTTGCTCTGCATACCCGGCATGATTTTTATCGAACAAGTCGCCAAAGCCCTTGGAGCCACCGCCGACCTGCAAGCAAACGTGCATACCTACTTATACCTGCAGTTATTATTTACCCCCATGATTATGGTAGGTGCAGCTTTAAGCTATTTTGTCGTCGCTGATGGCCGCCCCATACTCAGCTCCACAGCGTTTATGACTAGCGCCGCACTCAACGTAATACTGGATTGGTTGTTTATAGTGGTCATGGATAAAGGACTAGCCGGCGCGGCACTGGCCACGGGGCTATCGGGCTGCGTGATTATTTTAATCCTGTTACCCCACCCCTTTTCTAAAAAAGCTAAACTCAAGTTTGTTAAACTGCAAGGCTCTTGGCTACCGGTACTAAAAGCGGCTATCAATGGCATCTCTGAGTTCACCAATGAAATTTCGGTAGGCATAGTCACCCTGCTTTTTAACTGGATTATCATCACCGAGCTAGGCACCGAAGGCATCGCCGCCTTTACCGTCATCATTTACCTGCTGTTCTTAGGGGTAATGATTTCTTACGGCATTAGCGAAGCCCTGCAACCCACCATCAGCAAAAACTTAGGGGCCAAAAACTATGGCAATATACGTAAATATTTAACTATCGCCATCTCCTCATCTATTATTGTGGGAGCCGCTTTTTGCCTAGTACTACTACTTATCCCCGAACCCATTATTCAGTTGTTTTTAAAAGCGGAAGAAACCCACACCATTGCCATAGCTAAAATCTTTATCAGTTATTTTTGGCCCACCTTCTTATTTCTGGGTGCCAATATTGCCTTCACCTCCTACTTTACCGCCATACACCAGCCCATTCCTTCAGCTATCTTAGCGCTGGCGAGAAGCCTGATATTACCGGTAATATTTTTATTCACCCTGCCCTTATGGTTTGGCAACAAAGGGATTTATCTAGCAATCCCCTTAGCAGAGTGCATGAGCTGCTTACTGGCCATAGCTCTGGTATACCGTCATAAACTACAGACATGATCTAAAAAAAGGTAATAACAGAAAGGCTATAGGCTAGGAAAACGCCCTAGCTATTCACAGCCCATCGTTTTATTATCGGGCTTAGCCATCACCCAGATGATGCAAGATAATAATGATAAAAATACGCCTACACCCTGCAATAAATTGAGAAGTAGCTTATGCCAACCACCGCCTCCCAAGAAATTTTTAATGAAGCCATACACCATCTCAACAATGGCCAGGCACCAAGAGCCATAGAAATTTGTCAAAGTGCCTTGGTACGCAATAGCAATGATGTGAATATGGTTGCTTTATTAGGCGCATGCTATTTGCAAACCAATGATATAAGCGCCGCAGAACAACAACTTAACAAAGCTATAGACTTGGCGCCTACTTTTGCCAAACCCCATGAAGACCTAGGCTTATTACTGGTTAATGATGATCGCTACGAAGAGGCTATACCCTTCTTGCAAAAAGCGGTGCACTTGGACTCACAATTAGATGTGGCATTTTTTAACTTAGGCAAAGCCTTAGCCGCTGTAGGCCGAGGCAAAGAAGCCGACCAAGCTTATGAAGCGGCGTTTAACCTATCGCCCGAAAGAAAAGCCATGGCTACAGCTGCCAAGGCCCAAAAAGAAGGCCGTTTAGAGGATGCTGAAAAAGGCTACCGCGAAGTACTAAAAAACAACCCCGACAATGTTGATGCCCTACGCATGCTAGCGCAACTAGCCTCTGCAGCAGCGCATTATGATGATGCTGAGCGATTTTTAAAACGTGCCGTAGAGAAAGCTCCGGACTTTTTATTAGCCTTGCTAGACCTAGGGGAGATTTATAAAAATCAAAACCGCTATCATGAAGCGGTAGACACCTTCAAAAAAGCCATTGCCATTGCCCCCAACCGCCCCAAAGCCTATTTACAACTAGCCAGCACACTGGCCCCAGCGTCCGATCCAAAGGAAGCCATCGCTATATATCAACGCTGCCTAGAGATAGCCCCCGGCCACCCCGGCGCCCTACTGAGCATGGCGCACCAACTAAAAACCGCTGGCCGTTTAGACGAAGGCATACAAGCTTATGAAGACTGCATACAGTCCAGGCCCGACAATGGTGAAACCTATTGGAGCTTAGCCAATTTAAAAACCTATAAATTTAATGATACACAAATTGCTGAAATGGAAAGCCGCTCAGCGCAACAAGACATACCCGCCAGTTCACGTATTAACTTCTTATTTGCCCTAGGCAAAGCCTTTGATGATAGAAAAGACTATCAAAAAGCTTGGCACTATTATCAACTAGGCAATAATGAGCAGCGTGCAGAAATCAACTATGACCCGGTACACACCGAAGTCACTAACGACAAAGTCATTGCCACTTTCACCGCAGACTTAATTGCAAAGTATGCAGGCCTAGGCAATAGCGACAAGGCACCCATTTTTATAGTCGGCCTACCCCGCTCAGGCTCCACCTTATTAGAACAAATTATCGCCAGCCACAGCCAGGTTGAAGGCACCTCTGAACTGCCCTATTTAACCAGAGTATCAACCTCACTGAGCAAAAACCGTGTTGATGGCGTTAATTACCCCGAAGCAGTACTAGAATTAAAGGAGCGCCATTTAAAACAGCTAGGGCAGGATTATCTTGATGCGGCAGAAATTCATAGAGTAGAAAAAACTCCCTACTTTATTGACAAAATGCCTAACAACTTTCCTCACCTAGGTTTTTTACACTGCATATTACCCAATGCAAAAATCATTGATGCCAGACGCAACCCCATGGATGCCTGTGTCGGCAACCTGCGCCAACTTTATGCCAAAGGGCAAAACTTCGCCTACGACCAAACCGATATAGGCGAATATTATTTGCAATACCAACGCCTAATGGACCACTGGCATGAAGTGATGCCCGGTAAAATTCTGACCTGCCAATATGAAGAAACCGTGGCTGATTTAGAAGGCCAGGTAAAACGTATTCTGGAATACCTGGAACTACCTTGGGAAGACAGCTGCGTAAACTTTCACGACAACGACAGAGCCGTACGCACACCCAGCTCAGAACAAGTACGGCAACCCATATACACCCGCAGCATAGGCAAGTGGCGTCGTTATGAATCAGAGTTGGAAGAGCTCAAAGAAGTATTGGAAGATGTATTGCCGAGATATGAAAAATACTTGTCAGCCACTTAGTGGCTGAGCTATAAGCGGCAAGCTGTAAGCTACAAGGAAAACAGCAACCATCTTGCCGCTTACCTGAATGATACTTACTTAAGCCATATTTCTTCACTGCTTCGTCATACCGGCGAAAGCCGGTATCCATATTTAACAGCTGGATTCCGGCTCGGAGGCCGGAATGACTCACACTTTTTGCTTAAATAAGTGCCATTCGCCTCTTACCTCTTGTAGCTTATAGCTAAAATCATCAGCCTAAGCTGATGATTTTCAAAAAGGCCATACCTCTAAACCATGAATTGCATTACGTATATCCATGGTTAAATTCACCTGCGCAAAAGTCTTTCGCGTGTCGACGTTATGTAAAGCTATGGTCGACGGTGAAGAGCCGCCGGCGATAACGCCATTGCCTACATCGCATAAACCGCGACCAAAACCGGACCTAGCTATACGGGTGTCGTCCATCTCGGTATTTAATAATTGCTCGGGGGCATACTGTGGCACGTTAAAACAAAGATGCTCGTCATCTTCTATCACATAGCGCACTACATCCGAGGCGGTGTCGTTAAAAAGCACACCATCGCGATACGGCCTAGCATTGTGCATGCCTTTAGGCAGAGAGATTAGTTTTTCTACACGCCTACCATCAAAGCGTAGTAAACCACGGGTTTTTAAGCCGCTAATATATAAACCTTTGGCATCACAAAAAACATTATTAATATGCAGTTCATTACTTTGCGAAACCGCTTTCTGTAAATTGGGATTAAAAGTGCCGCCGCCATAGCCCGCACCATTAGCTAGCTCTTTAATTTGCAAACCAAAGCAAAACTGATTGTTATCTAAATCAAACGCCAAGATGGCATCGAAGCCCGTAGACGTTAAATACAAGCGACGCTTGTACACAGAAATTTCATGGCAGTGCATTAAGCCCGGGCATTTATAGGAGGCTACCTGCTTAAAATCTGGGGTGTATTCAAACAACTCATTACTAGCGGCAATAAACACTCTATCGCCGTCAAAGGCTATACCTCGTAAGCCCCTATCCCAACCACGGCCCTGCCAGTCTATATCGGAAGTGTTCCAATCAACCACCTGTACGGTTTTCTCATGTTCAAAATCTACTAGATAAACACCACCATGGCTCTCACCTTGATGGCTACCTCGCACTACGGAGGTAGCAATTAATGTCGTCATAAAGCTCTCAAATTCTGGCTAGTTATTATGATTGTTGAGCCTGCATTTGCTGCATTCTTTGCAATTGCTCTGGCGGCACATAGTCGAAAATAAAAGTAATTCTATCCTCTTTACCTTTGTTCATAACGCTGTGTTGGTTTTGGTTATTAATTTCGTAGGCGCGGCCAACAGCGAGGCGATTGGGTTTGCCGTCTATCATAAAACGCACCCGCGAATTGGTGGTGATCGGTATGTGTATTCTATGGCCTACATGAAAGGAGGGGTGCGCATCAACATGAGGTTTAATAACACCACCCACCAATAGCTTAGCGGCCATGGCACGAATAATGGTGCCGCCTGGTGGGTAAAATTCTTCTATGATGCGATGCATTAACGGCATGGCTACGTCGGCCAACAAATCCCAGCCCGATTCTTTGGATACTTCGATATTAGGCCAACCCTTACCGTCGGTAAAAATCATCACCACTGACTCAGTAAGCGTATGTACGTCATACTGCTTTTGCCTATAGGAATTTTCAACCCAGACCTGGTCCTCAAAACCCAGCACGCGCTCAATTAACGCAGTGCTATCTACCTCGCCCAAATCCCGCAGCGGAACGCCTATATCCATTCCCTAACCCTCATGCATTATTATTTTCACTGCTGAAACCATAATCACCGCAAGCAGCTAGGTCAACAGGAAATTACTAAGCGCTATAAAAACCCCTGATAACTATATGAAAATATTTTTATAACGCCCGTTTAAGCACTATCTACTAGGGTAAATACAGTGTTTCCGACGTATTTACTGACTGAACGCTTATTCATGCGTTTTTTAATCAAGCCGCTATTGGCAATCAAAATTTAATCAACTAAGGTGAGTGAAGGTATGATCCTATAACACCTATAACAATAAAATAAATACTGGAGACATAATGAAAAAGAAGCTCCCCCCTACGAATAACCTACCCTATCGCCGTAAGGCCTTAGCCGCGCTCATTTCCAGCACGGTATTGGCGTTACAATCCGCCCATGCAGCTCCGGTACTCGAAGAGGTCATTGTGACCTCAACCAAAGAGATGCAAAACCTGCAAGATGTACCGCAGTCCATCACCGCCTTCACAACGTCCGACATTGAAAAACAAGGCTTTGTTGGCATCGATGAATATGCCAAAAAAATCCCAGGCCTAGCTTTTTCACGACGTGAGCCCGGTGGCACCTCGGTAGTGTTCCGTGGCGTAGTGGCCTCGGCCATCTCATATGGCACCAATTCTTCCAGCTCCGTGTATTTGGATGAGCAGCCCATCACCTCTGATGGCGCCAATGCCAACCCACGTATGATAGACATAGAGCGCTTAGAAGCCTTGAGCGGCCCACAGGGCACGCTGTTTGGTGACTCGTCGCAATCTGGTGCCTTGCGTATAATCACCAATAAGGCTGACCCCTCCGGATTTAGCGCTTGGGTAGAAGGTGACTTAGGCTATGTAGAGCATGGCGAAGCCGAAGGCGGCATTAGCGCCATGGTTAACATCCCCATTAACGATAATATGGCGATACGCTTAGTTGGCTTTTCCTATGAAGAAGCGGGCTATATAGACAACGTACTGCAAGCCAACCCAGCTGGTAGCCAATTCGCTAGTGGCGGACCATTAGGCTTTGATAACAGCGCCAACGCCAAAGACAACATCAACTCAGCCACCGAAAGCGGCGGCAGAGTAGCCTTACACTGGGACATTAACGATGATTGGTTAATCGATTCCATGGTGGTATACCAAAAAACCGAAAACGATGGTTTTAGTGATACCAACTTAGATGTAGGTGGGTTGGAGCAGGTACGCTACAACGATGAGTACTCAGAAGACGAATGGTATCAAGTAGGCCTCACCTTAGAGGGTGATTTAGGCTTTGCCACCGCTGTTGTGAGTGCAGCCTATTTTGAGCGTGAAAGCTTTTACCAAGCCGATGCTACAGATTATTTTACTGACTTCCAAAATCAATCGGATGATGCCGAAGCCCTTTATAATGCAACCCACCCAAACCCTTATTACGGGCATTACGAGGTAGATGCTGACTTTAAATTCTACGACTTTGGCGCCCTAGCTGGCTCAGCACCTGGTAACTATAACGGTAGACCAAGAGCCAAAGCCTCTGAAGATTCTGAAGAAGATCGCTTTAGCTTAGAAGCCCGCCTGCAGTTTAATGGCGAAGATGGCGATTGGGATGCCATCGTAGGTGTTTTCTATAATAAAACCGATAGTAAATCAACTTTCAGATCGGGCACTGCTGATTTTGGTGAAAGCAAGAATGCCTATTACTTTAATTACTATGCTGACGATTCGCTTAACGGCAAGCCTGACGGCAGCTGGTATGGGGTAGACAGCGACACTTGGTTCTTTGGCGTGTATGAAGGCACTGTCAAAGACACCGCCCTATTCGGCGAAGGCAATTTTGATATCACTGAAAACATTACTATCACCGCCGGTGGTCGCTGGTATGAAAATGAGCGTGATAGAACCTTATTTCAAGGTGGCTTAACCCCTACCGGATTAGACCCCGACGTTAACCGCGATTATATTAGCAATATAGGTGCAACCAAAGTCAAAGAAGATGGCTTCGTGGGTAAATTAGGCATTCGCTATAACATTGATTACGACAAAATGATATTTGCCACTTACTCGGAGGGCTTCCGTAGTGGTGGTGGTAACGCATTAAAATCTAATTCAATAATCGATAGAAGCTTTGACTCAGATTTCTTAATTAATTACGAGGCGGGCTTCAAAACCTCGTGGATGGATAATCGACTGCGGGTTAATGCCGTGGCATACCATATGATATGGGAAGACATTCAAATACAGGTCAATGATCCGCAACCGGCAGTATTCTCAACAGGGGTGATTAACTTTGCCGAAGCGACCATTGACGGCCTTGAGCTAGAGGTTGTTTTCGCCGCTACCGAAGGCCTAGAACTCAGCTTAACCTATGCCTACCTAGACGCCGCTTTATCCAAAGATGAGATTGCCTTTGCTGACACCGATAACCCCGTCATTATAACTGATGGTACTCGGCTACCTATATCGCCCGATCAAAAAGGCAGCCTAGGCTTAGAGTATAACTTCCAAGAGCAGTGGCTGGGCATGGACCCCTACGTGAAGTTTGATTACAGCTATGTGGGTAACTCCGTCAACTCTGTTGCCGGCCTAGGAGCCACGGCACTTGAAGGTTCCGTTGTCGAGCAGGATCACTACGAAACCATGGACTTTGCTGTAGGCATGTCTAATGAAGAGTGGAGCGGCAGCCTTAAACTAGAGAATATGTTTGACGAACGCGCTCAGCAATTCTTTAACGAGCGCTGGGGTACCGCGAAGAGGGTCTCGATTAACAAACCGAGAAACCTAACCTTAACGGTAAGGCGCAGCTTTTAATTAGCTAAGCTAGCCACAAACAAAAACCCCTTGCATGCAAGGGGTTTTTTTATGCCTGTTATATTTATAACCGTCAAATGATAGGCGTATTTCAAGAATAAAATATCAGTAATGCAAAAACTAAAGCTAGGTTAACGCCGTAATCAATCGACGCATAAAGCTATTCATAGCAGCGACTTGCTCTAGGGCAATAAACTCATTGGGCTTATGAGCCTGCTTTATATTACCAGGGCCGCACACCACGGTGGGTATGCCTAGACGCTCGGTAAACAAACCGCCCTCAGTACCAAAAGTAATTTTTTTAAGCCCCTGCACATCGGTTAGGCCTTTAACAAAGTTAACCACATCTTCATCGGCTGGGGTAAACATGCCGGGGTAACCGGATAATTGATTAAATTCAAAACCACTGTCTTTATCCACCGCCGTCATTTCTGGTTGCAGGGTATTAAAAGCGTAATTTTTAATATCTTCTAATAAAGGCACTGGATCTTGCCCGGGGATATTGCGAATTTCAAAATCGAAAGTGCATTCTTTAGGCACAATATTTAAAGCGGTGCCGCCGTTAATTTTGCCCGTATGCAAGGTGGTGTACGTCACCTCGAAGCCTTCTTCATGGGGGCCTTGCTCGGCTAATTGTTTGCCGAGCTTGCGTATATACACCACCAACTCTGCAGCGTAGTCCACTGCATTAACACCAGTATGCGGCAGGCTTGAATGGGCCTCTAAGCCTTTTACCGTAACCCGCTGTGCTAATTTACCTTTGTGGGCATTCACCACTTGCATGCTGGTGGGTTCACCCACTATGCACATGGCGGGTTTGATAGGCATGTCTGCCATCATTTTTAATAAGTGCCTTACCCCCACACAGCCTATTTCCTCATCAAAAGAAAACGCTAAATGCACCGGCGTTGTTAAATTAGCACGTAGCATTTCTGGTACAAAAGCCAAAGCTATGGCAATAAAGCTTTTCATATCAGCAGTGCCACGGCCGTAGAGCAGGCCATCTTTTTCTACCACAGAGAAGGGCTCGCTATGCCAATTTTGGCCGGTAACCGGCACTACATCGGTATGGCCAGACAGCATCACACCAGGCACATCTTTCGGCCCTATGGTGGCATATAAGTTGGCTTTGCTTTGCTCGGGGTTATAAACCAGTTGCGACTCCACACCAAAGCTTAATAAATAGTCACGCACAAATTCAATGAGCTCTAAATTGGATTTATAGCTAGTGGTATCGAATTGAATCAGCTTTTCTATTAGTTCTAAACTTTCTATATCAGCCATGTTTGCTCTTAGGTTTGTGGTTTAGCTTGTTTACTAAAGGGTTTCAATACAGCGCTATTAAGCTGGGTCACCGGGCACGCCATAAGGGTCCGAATTTTCAGGTGTTACTGAACGGGTGATATAGGCTTGCATTTGCGGCAGATAATTTAACCAAACACTGTGTAGCTTGTTGATGGCGTAGTCGGGCTCGTCTTCCCAATCAACACGCAAGTTGACTACTGGCCAGCTAGTATCTGCTGCGGCTACCAATAAACCCGCAGAGTGGATGGGGCCAGCTTCACCACCAGCGTCTAAACCCGCTGCTATGCCAGCCAATAAACGTTCTGGCAAGCTACCTACAGCCTGCTCAAAAGCGGCGACCATGGCAGCGGGTATTTCAGTATTGGCTAGCATATTGCCCATGGCTACACAGTCTTTACCTTCTGCCATAGCATTAATGCCTAAGGTTTCGTTGCCGCTAAAGCAAGCCGTGCCGCCGTTTTTATCAATAAGGCCCAGCTGACGCCATTGTACTTTCTCTGTTTCATTAACCACTTGCGCCATGGCCTCTTGCGCCGACAAACCCTGCTCACATAAATCAAGCAACCTTGGGCCTAATTCGGGGTCAGTAATATTTTGACTTTGCGCCGCACCTACCGCAGGCCTTACAAAAGAACAGCGGCTGGCAACACAAATACTAGATGAAGTGACTACCGTGCCCATCATGCCGCTCTCTGGGCATCTTGCTACTAAAGAGAAAGTCATAGATTAATCCTATTCTTTTAAAACACAAAACCAGGCTCGCGATAATAGCCCGGTTATAAATTTACCGTAACAAAGCCAAAGCCTTAACAACTATGGGTGGCAGTATTACTCAGGCTGCCATTTAATCTGGCTGCTCTTTAATCTGGAATGACGGCAATAATGTCTATTTCCATTAACCACTGCGGCTGTGCTAGGCCAGATACAACCAAGCCCGTGGAGATGGGGAATACCCCTTTCAGCCATTTGCCCACTTCAGCATAGACGTCTTCACGAAAACGAGGGTCAGTGATATACGTGGTCGTTTTGACAATATGGCTCATATCAGAGCCTGCCTCTTTCAATAGCTGTTTAACATTTTTCATGGCTTGTTCGGCCTGGGCAGCAGGATCGCCCAAGCCAACCAAGTTTCCTTCAAAGTCTGTTCCTACTTGGCCGCGGACGTAAACGGTATTTCCCGCCCTAACAGCCTGACAAAGATCATTATCCAACTTTTGGTTGGGATAGGTTTCTTTAGTATTGAACATTCTTATCCGTTCGTGTGTGGGCATTTCTGTATTTCCTCTATGTATTAACGCTTGTAGCCTAATCATGGTGCTTGCAAGCAAGAATAAGCATCCTCGCTTGATTAATAAAATATTATTATTTGATTAATAAGATCAATTTAATCAATGCTAATCGATGCTGAACAACGCTAGAAATCGCCCCTATGCGCTATCGCCTACAACGATAAGCTTATTATGACGCCTGGGCTGGGTCATATTTTCTGGCTTTAAAATTTCCGCCAACTGCTGATCGGTTAGTAGGCCATCGCGCCTAATCAAATCAATAATATTGGCACCGGTATCCAAGGCCTCTTTCGCTATGCGGGTTGAGGCTTGGTAGCCCAAGTAGGGGTTCACCGCCGTTACTATACCTATACTGTTATACACCATATTTTTGCAGTGTTCTTTATTAGCGGTAATACCCGCTATACACTTTGTTGATAAGGTGTTTAAGGCATTGGTTAAAAATTGCATAGAGCGCAAAATATTAAACACAATAACAGGCTCCATTACATTCAGCTCTAACTGGCCAGCCTCGGCTGCCATGGTCACCGTTAAGTCGTTACCTATCACTTGATAGGCTACCTGATTAACCACCTCGGGGATAACCGGGTTGACCTTGCCAGGCATAATAGAGGAGCCGGGCTGCATGGCTGGCAGATTAATTTCATTAAAGCCTGCTCGCGGGCCGCTGCTCATTAAGCGCAAGTCGTTACACATTTTCGACACTTTAATAGCCGTGCGCTTTAACAAGCTAGACAACAATACAAAATCACCCATATCACTGGTTGCTTCGATCAAGTTACTGGCTTTAATAAAGTGCATATCGGCTATCCAGCACAATTCCTCTATGGCTAGGCTGGAGTATTCGGGGTCCGTATTAATACCCGTACCTATGGCCGTAGCACCCAAGTTTATTTCCCTAAAACTGGAGGCCGTTTCTTTAAGTTTTTCTAAGTCTTCTTTGAGGTTGGCATAATAGGCTTCAAACTCTTGCCCCAAAGTAATAGGAACCGCGTCTTGCAATTGGGTGCGGCCCATTTTTATCACATCCGAAAAATCAACCGCCTTCTGCTTGCATTGGTAGCCTAAACCGGCAATGGCTTCATACAATTCAGGGGCCGACAAGATTAAACACAAGCGTATAGCAGTGGGGTAAACATCATTAGTCGATTGCGATAAGTTAACATGGTTATTGGGGTTTACTATATCGTAGCGGCCTTTTTCATAGCCTAGTATTTCTAACGCTCTATTGGCTATCACCTCATTGGCATTCATATTGGTAGAGGTGCCTGCCCCGCCCTGTATCATATCCACTACAAACTGATCGTTGTAATGGCCGGCTATTACGTCATCACAGGCACTAGCTATAGCGTTGGCAATTGTTAAATCAATTAAACCCAGTTTGATATTGGCTTTAACGCAGGCTTTTTTTACCATCGCCAAGGCTTTAACAAAGTGTGGGAAGTCACCTACTTTGATATTGCTAATGGCAAAATTTTCTACCGCGCGCAGGGTTTGCACACCATAGTAAACATCCCAGGGCAGTTGACGTTCACCGATTAGATCGGATTCAATACGGATGTTGGATTTTTTTTTAGACACAGGGCACCTCTTACGATAGACGCAATAATAAAAATAAAGAAAGTAATAGAAAGAGGCCTAGCACTGCAACTAATCCATCAACGCAGGGCCCGCCTCAAGAAAAATAAGCTTAGTCGTTCATGGCTTCACTAACTGTGCTGGGTTCAAACAGCCCTCGCTTCATCACCAGTTTCACCCATAGGGCCGCCAAGACACAACCGACTAGCAGCACCGAACCGGCGATTAGCATCACCTGAAATTCTAGCTCTTCAGAAGGCGCGGCATGGATAATGCCGTAGATCATACCCGCTATGCCTAGCAACTGTGGTAAAGGGTAGAAAGGGGTTTTAAAAGGGCGCGCCATATTCGGTAAACGGTGGCGCAACACCATTACGTCGACATGAGCAATAATATAAGCCACCAACCAGGCTATAGCCGCCCCGGTAAGCAATAATAAAATAGCATCGGCATTGCGGCCGTAAATCAATATGGGTAGGCCAGTAACTGCAGCAATAAACACGATGGCTACCCAAGGGGTTTGATGCGTTTTGTGCAGGCGTTTAAATACCGATAGGGTTTGACCATTATGCGCCATGCCATAAATCATGCGTGGCACTGCCGCCAAGGTGGTATTAACGGTGCTGCAGGTTGCAGTAATCGCCGCCACCGTTAAAAACACTAAACCTTTCTCACCAAAAACCGCTTTTACAAACTCTAAGTGCGGTAATGCTGCTGTTGCTAAGGTTTCGGCTGGCACATACAGCATAGCACCCAGGCAATATAATATATAAATCACAAAAATAATGGTGACACCGGCTAACATGGCTCGCGGTATATTTTTTTCAGGCTGCTTGGTTTCTTCTACTAACGGACAAACAAACTCGGCGCCCACAAACCCCCACACCGCTAAAGCAACTAAGGACAGCACGCCCCAACCCATGGGGTTAATTTCTGTGGTCAAATCAATACCCGGCTGTGGCTCGGCAATACCGCCGTATACCGATAAGCCACCTATTAATAATAAAAACGTAATCATGGTATAGGCCAACACCGATTGCAGGCTGGCAAATATATCCACACCTTTAATATTTAACAGCATGAAGGCAAACAACAAACCAAAGGCCACCACAAAAGGCGGGAATAAACCGGGGAATAAATGCTCCAGCAACAAGTCTATAAGCACTAATTCGGCAGAGGTGGCAAACATAGCCACCACCACATAACCGGAGAACACCGCCACAATCGCGGGGAAGTGCCCTATCGCCACCTCGGTATAGGTACTTAAGGTACCCGCCCTAGGAAACATCAACGCCAGCTCAGAAAATGAAAATACATAGGACACTGCTAATAAGTAGCCCAAGCCCATAGCAATAAAAAAACCCAGCCCAGCAAAGCCAGCCCCTTGTAGCATGATAACCATCACACCCTGTGACACCACCAAACCTATGGCCACAGCCAGTAACGACTTGAAGCCTAAGGTACGCTTAAAGCTGTCTTTTTTTATTATGGTTTCTTGTTTCATTTTTATACCCTGGCATTAAATTCTGCCATTAAGTTCTGGCATTAATGCGCTTAGCTAAAGTCTATCCAAGTGGTTTTTACTTGGGTGAATTTATCAAACGCATGTATGGATAAATCCCTACCTATACCCGATTGTTTATAACCACCAAAAGGTGTCATCGGGCTTAGCGCATCAACGGTATTCACCGATACAGTACCTGCCTTAATTTTGCGGGCAACTCTATGGGCTCTATTGAGGCTATCTGTCCACACCGAGGCCGCCAAACCATAGGGCGTGTCATTGGCGATGGCTATAGCCTCCTCCTCGCTGTCAAAGCCTATTACTGATAATACCGGCCCAAACACTTCTTCGCGGGCTATAGTCATTTGATTGGTAACATCGTTAAAAATAGTGGGCTGTACATAAAGGCTAGAGCCATCGATAGTCGCACCACTACCGCCGGCAACGGCTACACAACCCTCAACCTTAGCACACTCAATTAATGAGATAATGCGATCAGCCTGCTTGCGATTAACGATAGGCCCCATGGTGGTTTCTGGGTTTAGCGGATCGCCTAACACTACCGCCTTGGCGCGGGCTATCATCTTTTCTACAAATTCATCTTTAATAGAATTTTCTACTAATAAACGTGAATTGGCCGAGCACACCTCACCTTGATTAAAGAAAATACCAAAGGCTGCTTTATCGGCCGCCTTCTCTAAATTTTCGCAATCGGCAAAAATAATATTAGGGCTCTTGCCGCCTGTCTCCAGCCACACGGGCTTCATATTCGACTCGCTGCTATAGCGCAAGAATAACTTACCCACTGCCGTTGAACCGGTAAACGTCGCTACATCAACATCGTTATGTAAGCCCAAGGCTTTACCCGCCACATGGCCATAACCTGTCACAACATTAAATACGCCCTTAGGCACACCAGCGTCTATCGCTAACTCAGCTAAACGCAACACCGAGTGCGGCGATTGCTCAGCAGGCTTGACGATAACACTGTTACCCGCCATCAATGCCGGTGCCAGTTTCCAGATTGCTATATCTAGGGGGAAGTTCCAAGGCACTATCGCCGCTATCACGCCTATAGGCTCACGGGTCATGGTGGCTAAAGCGCCATCACCGGTGGGGGCAATTTCATCATAAATTTTATCGGCTGCTTCCGCATACCAAGTCAAAATGGCCGAGGCACCCATCACATCAACATTGAGAGCATCCATAACCGGCTTACCCATATCCAGGGTTTCTAGCAGCGCTAGCTCTTCTTTGTTTTCAATAATTAACTGCGCCAGTTTTAACACGATGGCTTTGCGCTCGGAGGGTGTTTTACCCGCCCATACACCGCTATCAAAGCTGCTGCGAGCACAGCTTACTGCCGCATCTACATCGGCCTCATCACAGGCGCTCACCTCTGCTAGCAACTGTTCAGTAGCAGGGTTAATCACCTCATAAGTCGCAGCCGATTGGGCCGCACGGTATTCGCCATTAATAAAGGCTAGGTTTTTCAGGGTGATGGTTTCTGCTTTGGTTTGCCAAAATGCGTAGCTATGGTCAGTCATTGTTATATTCGCTCTTTGCTAGGGCCTATTGGGCAGTGGAAGCCTAGACCTATTACAGTGCGATTGAGTCTGCGCGCTTTACTGGGATATTTAAAATATAAAAAGACGTGGATCTAGATAACATTTACTTATTTAGGTAAATGCCGTTATCGGCATCTATATAGCAGAACCTGCTTGAAGGAAAACTCACATATAAACAACGGATAAACAGCAGCATCCCCACCTGTAACCAGCGCTTTCCAATGCCGTAATACACCAACACCCTTACATAATTTTTTTTAATACACTTACAAAGTTAATGATATTTTACCAATGCAGCATTTCCCCATAAGCTCAATAAGCAATCGAGAATACTGCCACTACCGCTTAGCCCGTGCGTCTATAAACCACCAGCAAAGCGGCCATACAATATTCTCTAGGCGCTTATACCAATAGATTACAACTGCCGATTGCAACAATTATTCACCACATCTGACGCAACTAACAGGCGCTAGATGTATACATACGCTGAACTAAGCATCATCTCTATAAAGAGAAAAGATAGATATAAAGGACACAGACATGACAGTTGAAAAAATAGATACGCTGGTTATAGGCGCCGGCCAAGCCGGTGTCGCCATGAGCGAACACTTGAGCAGCCTTGATGTGCCCCACATAGTTCTTGAGCGTAATCGTATCGCCGAGCAATGGCGCACAGCTCGCTGGGACTCATTAGTTGCCAATGGCCCAGCCTGGCACGATAGGTTCCCCGGTATGGAATTTGAAGGCCATAAACCTGACGACTTTGTGCCAAAAGAACAGGTTGCCGATTATTTGGAAGCCTATGCCAAAAAATTTAACGCCCCCATACGCACGGGTGTAGAAGTGAAGAAAGTCACACGTAACACGGGTGGCCCAGGCTTTATTATCGAAACATCTAAAGGTGTAATTGAGGCCAACCGAGTGGTTGCCGCCACCGGACCGTTCCAGACACCGGTTATTCCACCTATCGCTAAAAACGAAAAAATTGTACAGATACATTCCGCTGAATACCGCAACCCTCAGCAATTACCAGAAGGTGCTGTATTAGTGGTTGGCGCTGGCTCCTCTGGTGTACAGATTGCCGATGAGATTCAGCGTTCGGGCAAAAAAGTTTACCTATCAGCAGGCCCACACGACCGTCCACCCCGCTCTTATCGTAACCGTGATTTCTGCTGGTGGCTGGGTGTACTGGGCGAGTGGGATAGAGAAGCTATGGAGCCAGGCACAGAGCATGTCACCATTGCGGTAACCGGAGCGCATGGCAGCCATGGTACCGTTGATTTTCGCGCCCTTGCTCATCAGGGCATTACCCTGCTGGGTATGACAAAAGAATTTAAAAACGGCAAAGTGACGTTTCAAGAAGACCTTGTAGAGAACGTTGAACGCGGTAATAAAAATTACATGGACTTCCTCGATGCCGCTGACGCCTACATAGAGCGCAATGGCATTGAGCTGCCGGAAGAGCCTGAAGCTAGAAAAGTACTGCCTGACCCAGATTGCATGACTAACCCTATACTAGAGCTAGACCTAGCCGAAGCTGGCATTACCTCTATTGTTTGGGCCACCGGTTTTGCCTTAGATTATAGCTGGTTGGATGTAGACGCCTTTGATGAACAGGGCAAGCCTAAGCATCAACGCGGCGTATCCTCCGAGCCTGGCGTATACTTTGTAGGGCAGGCCTGGCTATCGCGCCGCGGCTCCGCCTTTATCTGGGGCGTATGGCACGACGCGAAGCATATTGCTGGCCATATCGCCACGCAACGCACTTACCTTGCCTATACCGACCCTTCGCAACGCTAAGTAGATATTAAGATCCAACAAAAAGGGTAGGCCAATCGGCCTACCCTTTTTGTATATAAATATTGTTTATAGATCCACGTTATAAATTTCATTACTCAAAGCAACAACACCACCATGAATTTATTAACTTATGTATTTATAGGACGCGCCGACCACTCAGCAACAAGATTTATCATCACCCAAGCTTGTCACAAGATGACGACTGAAGCGGCACCTTCTCAATAAACAATGGTGCCGTCATAAATAACAACAAAGTAATTACAAAGCTAATAATCCCCAACCATAACACCTGATTATAGCCCTCTGATATTTGTATATACGCTCCAAGTGCAGGCCCGCAAGCCAAGCCCCAACTAAGCGCAGCATTGCCCATAATCATATAGCGCCCCGAATGATCTACAGCAGCTATAGCGGCCAATATTATCGGCACCAACACACACCAGGCGAATAAAAATAGTGAAGCGGAAACTGTAAAAATAATATAAGTAACATTGTCCAGTAACATTGCCACTGAAAATATAATAGCTACGATTAACGTATATAAAATAGATGTTTGATATTTCTTGGTATCTATCAATAGCACTATAAATGCCCCTACCACAGAAACAACGTTAGCAATTGAAAACCCGCTACCCATAGCGTCAGCCGATAATTGGTGATAGTCACCCACTCTTTCAAAATAAGCCCAAACAGCATTTAAACCTATATAAAATATAAATACGCCCAGCACATAAAAAAGTGCTGTTAAGCTCCACTTCGTAGGGGTAGCTGTTGTTACACTAACGACTTGCTCTTCGCCACCAGAATAGATAGTTTTTATAAAGGCTAGAGAGGTAAGACTCAGCACTGCAAACGTCAAAAAACAGGCTTGCAGACTCAGCAAAGGTAAATATTTAAAGCCCACAATGCCATAGACAAACTGTGCAATCAGCCAAAAACCAAATAACTTGCTGGGATTATCCGTTTTAGCAATTGTCGATACCACACAGGCCGACACTGTACCCGCAGAAAAACCTGCCAACAGCCTTACCGCCAGCAATGCAGAACTGCTATCTAAATACATAGACAATATATTGCTTAGGATATAAAACAGAGTCGCTATTACACTGGCAATACGCCAATTGAAACTTGGCATCCACAAATAAGCTATCAATGAAGCCAAAGCGAAACCGGCCATGTCAGCAGCGACTATATAGCCTGCCATTTGGCTGCTAAAGCCCAAATCCTTAACTATGCCGCCTAATATAATGGGTAAAAATACAACCACTGAAAAAGGGATTGCTCCTATATAGCTAAAAGCAACTTTAAACCAAGCATTACTTTTAATCGCTGCATCAGACATATTGGCTCCAAGTTTTAATTTATTATTATTTAATATTTTTAATGAGTGCTTTAGCCGCCTGAATAACCACATCTTCCTGCGGCTTTAAATCATGCCCTGCCATCGCCATTACGTGATCACAAAAGGGGTCTACCACATCGGTACGATGGCCCGCTAATTGCTCCACAACAGCCAAGCCATAAAACGGTACTGTCACTGCGTTATAACCACCTTCATGGCACATTAATAAGCGGCCATCACAAAGCTCATCAGCCAAGGCCATAGCCTTTTGGGTAAGCGTACGATAAGCCTCGCTGTGCAATAACATTCTACCTAAGGGGTCGTTGGCACCGGCATCAAAGCCACAAGCGACAAAAATCATATCAGGTTTAAATTTTTGTAGGGCGGGGATAACGACTTCATCAAAAGCTTGGTAATAAGCACCTGAACCTGAACCCGGGGGTAAAGGAATATTAATATTATAGCCTTCGCCTTCGCCCTCACCGACTTCACTGATGTGACCAGAGTCTATAGGAAAACAATTATCTTGGTGTAGTGAGATGGTTAAGGCATCGGAACGATGCCAAAATGCTGATTGGGTACCATTACCATGATGTACATCCCAATCAATGTAAGCAACACGTTCTAAGCCATGTTTTTCCATAGCATGTAGGCCAGCTAATACGGCATTGGCAAAAAAACAAAAGCCCATGCCTTTGTCTGCTAAAGCATGATGGCCAGGTGGGCGCACCAAGGCATAAGCATTATCGACACGCCCTTCTATCACCGCATCAACTGCCTCTAATACGCCACCGGTGGATAATTTAGCAATCTCATAGCTGCCATGGCCGAAGGGCGCGCCACCATAATCGCCACCACCGGCCTGACTCTGCTCTTTAAAGCTGTTTAAATATTCTTGGGTGTGAAACCTTAGTAACTCTTGATCTTGCGCCGCTCTGGCTTTAATCTCCACCAGCTGATCAACCATACCACTGGCAACAATTAAATTGTGCATACGCCGCTTGGTTTCTGGATTTTCAGCATGCATATACGGCTGTACAGGATAACCATAAGGCATATAGAACCCGTCATTACCGGTATCGTGCCACATACATAATTCGTGAAAAACATACCCTGTGCGATTATTCATAATTTTACTCCACTACTTAGAGGCTGATACTTAAACACTGGCTACAGTGTCGCTTTTTTATGCTCACTTATTGTTAGAGAGCAGCTTTATACCAACTTACCCTCCTTTCGCGACAAGATGTATTACCAAAAACGGTGTATTGCTTACGCATCTACAAGCACCCGTTACACACGCGTAGCAATAAAAGACAAAAGATGAGTTAAATGGTTTAATTACCGCTAGTAAAAAACTTCATAGCCACATAACAATAGGGCAAGCATGAGTTGGTATCTTTCTTTATCAGAGGCTATTCACGAACTTGGCAACGATAATTTTTTTAAACAGCTAGTAACAGCTATTGAAAAAAAAGTCCCTGCCCTAAGTGCCGTGATGTATATCATGCCCAAGCATCAATCCCCTGCACTGCTCTATCAAAATTACCCGGCAGAAGTTAGCATCGCGACCCAGCAATGGCTGTCAGGGCCTTACTTGTTAGACCCTTTCTATATCAAAAGCTTTGATGGCTCACCCGAAGACCTATACCACTTAACAGACGCCGCCCCTGATGGATTTACTGAATCTCATTATTATAAATCTTACTATCGAGATACAGACTGCAATGATGAAGTGTGCTACCTAGCCCACATCAATACCGACCTTGTGGTTAGCTTAGCGTTGGCTAGGGTTGGCAGCTCACCCTTATTTACACCGGCCGAGCTATCGACATTTGACACTATAAAGCCCTTAGTCATTTCGCTAATAAAACAACAAAGTGAACGTATGGGCAACCAAACAGATGAAAATCAACGGCTCATCCACCAACACTTAAAAGAAAAGCTTGCTAGCTTTGGTGAGCAGCTATTAACAAAACGTGAACGAGAAATTGTGCAGCTAGTATTTAAAGGCAACTCCTCTAAATCCATGGCCTCACGCCTCCATCTATCGCTAGATACGATTAACATGCATAAAAGAAATGCCTATAAAAAACTTAACATATCCAGCCAATCCGAATTGTTTTCATTATTAATCAACAGGCTATCAAGCCATCATTAATTCTATTGCTATAAACACAAAAAAGCCGGCATAACTCTTAAAGAGCGTATGCCGGCAGGCTAACTGCAATAACAGCTAGGGGATTAGACCCTGTTAATTACCAAACTGATAATTAACACTGAGACCTACATAGCGCGGTGAACCTGGTTTAAGCTGCTTAGAGCCTAAGAAGTCCAGCTGAAAGCCCGAACCATAGTACTCTTTGTCAGTTAGGTTTTTAGCAAATAATGCAGTAGTCCAACGGCCATCGGCAGAGGCATAAGATACTCTACTACCCCAAATCGCATAGGCATCTTCTTCTAAGTACTTCTCATTGGTAGGCTGAAAGTAAGTTTTTCCCTGCCAAGACACATCACCCTGCACAGCAATAACCGCACCACTTTCTAGCTCAAAATCGTAGCGAACTAAACCAGAGAATTGTGTTTTAGGCGTTAGAGAAATTTGATTACCTGAGTTATCCGGCTCAAATTTATCGTACTCAGCATCTACCCAACCGGCATTAAACTGCAAATACCATTCATCAGTAGGGGTAGCAATCACTTCTATTTCAACACCAGGCATATTAGTTTCGCCCGCATTGGTTAATGAAGCGGTATTACCAGCACCGGCAGACGCGCCGGAAACAGCGATCAAATTGGTATTCTGCTGATCGGTGTATTCATAATAAAACACCGCGCCGTTTACCCGTAAGGAACCGTCCATAAAGTCACCTTTGAAGCCTATCTCTAAGGCATCAAGTAACTCAGGGTCTACGGGCTCCAACTTGGCGTTAAAGGCGTCTACCGAACTTTGACAGCGCGTTGAACCTGAAGCTGTAGGATTAGTGGCATCGCCAGGGCTACAACCATTTTCAAACTGGCCCAGCCCGCCGGAGACATACTCATCTAAAAATGCAGCGCCGTTAACATCACCACCTTTAAAACCTCTCGCTAAAGAGGCATAGATTAAGTGCCCTTGTTCGGTATTGTAATCCACTGATATACGGCCGGTAATTTGATCCCAGTCTTTTTTAGTGGGCGTACCCACAGTTACACCGTGCGCCTCATCGATACCACCGGCTGCTCTAGCATCCGCTAGTGAAAATATTGGGCCATCACCTTCGTTACCTGGGTTACTAATGAATGGCAAAAAGCCATTGTACTTCTGAACGTCTTTCTCTTCGTAACTCCAGCGTAAACCTATTGTGGCTCCCCAAGTTTCATTGAAATCGTAATCATACTGACCGAAGAAGGCATAGCTGGTGGTTTCTACCGCATGCTCATTACCTTCACCGGTGCCAAATATGGGGTTAGTCCACAACTGGGCGCCATCTACTTTTTCGTTGTAGTAATAAGCACCTAAGTGCCACATAGAAATATCGCTTTGGTTGGCTATACCCAACTCTTGGCTATACCAACGGAAATCATCGGCATAGTAATCATTCTCTAAACCAAAGGGGCCGTCATCGGTATCGTCATAACGACGCAAAGAAGCCTCATCATATGAAGACGCTGAATACAGTGACATATCGTAAGTCAGTTCATAGTCTACCCGTACCAATACGCCTTCGGTATCTACGTGCTCGAAGTCATCTGCTTTTTGGGTTTTATAAATATCATCATCTTCGACAAAACCCGTGTATAAATCGGTACAACCGCTGCCTATTCCTGGGTTAGCGCAAGCGTCTTCATAAGAATAAGTAGCAGGGTTATAACTATTAGGGTCTTGTAGTCCTACTTGCTTGAAGGGCGCGGTATCGGGCTCAGCTTTACCATAGTGGTAATTGGTTAATATGCTTAGGCCTTCATCATTATCAAACAATAATTGAGCACGCGCTGCAAAGTCGTCAATTATGCCGGCCTTGCCGTTGCTCTCGGGGTTAATATTATCAAAAGGGCCATCACTGGTGGCACGCAGCAAAGATAAGCGGCCAGCAAATTTGTCGCCCATACCAAAACCAAAAGCACCTTCAAAGTTTCTAGTATCGTGGCTGCCCACTTCTACATTGATATAACCCGAAGCTTCTTGGCCAATTTGAGGTTTAACTGAAATGAAGTTAATTAAACCACCGGTAGAGTTACGACCATACAAAGTACCCTGCGGGCCTTTTAATACCTCAACACGTTCCACATCAAAGGTGGCAAAGCCTTGTGCGATATTGGGGCCTATAAACACACCATCTTGGTAAATGGCGATAGGGCCGTTGTTGATAGGCGCAAAGTTATTGGTGCCTATACCGCGCATATACGGCTGGGGCGACGCACGACCAAATTCAGTGTGCCAAGTAAAGTTAGGGGTGTATAAGGCGATATCACCAGCCTCATTAACACCCAGGCTAGTCATCATCTCACCTGAAATAGCCGTTATAGCGATTGGAACGCTCTGTGATGTTTCAACCTGCTTACGCGCAGAAACTATTAATTCTTCTAATGCTAGTGCATGACCCAGAGGCGCTATCAACGCTTGTGACGCCAAACCTATGGCCATAACTAACGGTAATTGCTTATTGAATACTGTCTTCATCATATCCCCACCCTTTACTTATTATTTGGTGGTTATAGCGGCTTCTTTATGAGCTGTTATTAACATTAAGAATACGCTTAACCCCATGTGTACCGTTATGAGGGTGCATCAGTTCAAGAGATAGGTAAAATACAAAATACATAGTTATAAGATAACTTTAATTTATCTTATTCCTATGGTTTTTCGGACTTTAATCGACATAAACCTGAATAAAAAAGGGCCAAGGCATTCACCCTCGCAGCAAATTAACCTTGGCCCAAAACCTTACATTTTGTTGCTAACTATCGTTCAGCTAATACCTACGTATTACCCCCCAAACTGATAGTCCACACTTAAACCAATATAGCGAGGCGCGCCTGGTTTAAGAGCAAGGTAACCTAGCGAGCTCACATCAAAGCCTGAGCCAAAATACTCTTTACCACCTAAGTTTTTGGCAAATAATGCCGTGGTCCAGCGATCATCCGATGAGGTATACGATACTCTTGCTCCCCACAGGGCATAAGCATCCTGCTCTAAATGCTCAGCATTAGTCGGCTGAAAGTACGTTTTACTCTGCCATGACACATCTGTTTGCACAGCCACTATAGCGCCACCCTCTAGATTAAAGTCATAGCGTACTAAACCTGAGAACTGGGTTTTAGGCGTTAGTGAAATTTGATTACCGGTATTATCACCAAAATCATCATATTCCGCATCCAACCAACCACCATTAAATTGCAGGTACCAAGACTCAGATGGCGTTGCAATAATTTCAAATTCCAGACCTGGCATTTGCGTGCTAGCAGCATTGGCCAACACGGTAGTGCTGCCTTGCGGGCCTGTCACACCGGGTATTTGAGACAAGATAGTGTTTTGCTGATCTTGATAATCGTAGTAAAACACCGCACCGTTAACACGCAGGTTGCCGTCTAAGAAGTCACCCTTAAAACCTACCTCAAAGGCATCTAATAGCTCGGGATCTACTGGGTCTAACTTGGCATTAAAAGCTGTTACAGAGTCAGCACAGCGAGTTGAGCCTGCTGCCAATTCACAACCCGGGTTTAGGCCATTATCACCTGCAGTAGTGGGGATATAGTCATCTAAAAAGGCTGCGCCATTAACATCGCCACCTTTAAAGCCGCGCGACAATGAGACATAGATTAAGTTGTCGTTATCGGTGCGGTAATCAAAAGAAAGCCTACCGGTAATCTCGTCCCAGTCTTTTGCCCGTGGTGTGCCTACGGTAATACCGTAAGATTCATCTATACCACCAGCAGCCAAAACATCATTCATTGAATATAAGGTGCCATCACCATAGTTACCGGGGTTGTTAACCAAAGGCATAAAGCCATTGTATTTTTTGATGTCCTTTTCTTCGTAAGTCCAACGCAGGCCACCGGTAACACTCCAGCGCTCGCTTAAATCTTGACCATACTGACCAAAGAATGCGTAGCTAGTGGTTTCGATTTCATGCTCATTACCTTCGCCAGCACCAAAGATAGGATTGGTCCAAATTTGTGTGCCTTCGGCGGTTTCATGGTAGTAGTAAGCGCCGGCATGCCAGATGCTTTCATCGGTATTACTAGATAAACGCAACTCTTGGCTATACCAGGTAAAGTCGTCGGCGTAGTAATCATTCTCTAAACCTACGGCACCATCGTCTACATCATCAAAACGGCGTAACTCGGCCTCATCATAGGAGGTAATCGAGTGCAGCGATTTTTCGCCATCAATATCGTAATCCACGTTAACAAAAATACCGATGGTTTTTACTTTTTCAGAGTCATCGGCCTTAGAGGTCTTGTATAGGTCTTTATTATCAACAAAGCCGGTATACAAATCGGTACAACCGCTACCTAGCCCAGGATTAGCGCAGGCATCTTCATAAGAATATGTAGCTGGGTTGTAGCTATTGGGATCTTGTAGGCCTACGTTTTTAAACGGCGCCGTATCGGGCTCCGCTTTACCGTAGTGCACATTGGTTAATATGCTTAGGCCATCAGCCGCCTCTACTAACACCTGGGCACGCAAGGCTATGTCGTCAACTATGCCAGCATCGCCATTGCTTTCTGGGTTAACGTTTTCAGTATAACCATCATTGGTAGCGCGTAAGAACGAGAACCTACCTGCAGCCGACTCACCTAAATCAAAACCTACCGCACCTTCAAGGTTACGGGTGTTATGACTACCCACTTCAGCATTTAAATAACCTACCGTGCCAGCACCCAACTGCGGTTTAACAGAGATAAAGTTGATTAAACCACCAGTAGAGTTACGGCCATACAGCGTACCCTGAGGGCCTTTTAACACTTCTACGCGCTCTACATCAAAGGTCGCAAAACCCTGCGCTACGTTGGGGCCTATAAACACATTATCTTGATAAATAGCGATAGGGCCATTGTTAATAGGCGAGAAGTTATTGGTACCTATACCGCGCATATAAGGCTGTGGCGAAGCGCGGCCAAACTCAGTATGCCAAGTAAAGTTAGGAGTAAACAAAGCGATATCGCCTGACTCTGACACACCTAAATCCGACATTAAAGCGCCAGAAAACGCGCTAATAGCAATAGGTACATCTTGGGCTGACTCGGTTTGTTTACGAGCAGTTACTGCCACTTCTTCCATTTGTAAAGCATACGCAGCGGGTATTAACGCTGCTTGTGCCGCCACCATAGAAACTGCCAGTGACAGCTTTTTAAAAGTCATCGTTTTTTTCATCATCTATCCCATCTTATTTTTTATATAAAAACCACCTCTAGACATAAAAAAACATCTAGCGGGAATATTTTTAAGTGATGCAAAACAACATCAACAAACTGATTACTAATTGTTCTGCAATATTTTTAGACTACGGAGAGAATAGAGTTTTTTAAAATACTATTTTATTGGAGTCTGCATACATTAATTTTATGTATGCAACAATTTACATAACCGAAACGCTGACCTTCAATATTATTGCCTTTAAATAACATCCTGTGTTTATACTGGCCTACAATCAATAATAAAATAACAGCGACAGCATGGCATACATATGAGTAATAAAATCATAAAACTTATTGATCAAGGCCTATTAGAGGAAGCCCTAAGCCAGCTACAAGTTGCCCTGAAAAATAACCCCGGCAATGACGGCCTGTGGTTTTTAACCACTATTGTGTATGAAAGAATGAATGACCTGAGCAAGGCTTATTTTTGCCTAGAGTCAGCCCTAGCCTTACAAGCCAACAACACACACTACCTAGCCTACCAAGCGAAACTACTCAGCCATGGCAACGGTATTATTGCTATTTCATGCCACGCATTAAGCATGGCAAAAGAGATAGTCGACAAACTCGAGATCGCACAGATAGACACGCCAGAAACCCTAGTGATTATCGCTACGGTATACCGCAAGTTAAAAGACTTTGATCGCACCTTAACGTGCTATGAAAAAGCCCTTAGTCACAGTAACCAGAAAAAGCCTATCAAAAACATACACAACGATTTAGCCGTGGTGTACCAGCTCTACAATCACAACCAACGGGCGATTGAGCATTTTAATGCTGCTATCTCGAATAATACGCAGGATTACATGGCTTTTTGGCAGCTTAGCCAACTAACACTTGAGCAGCCTGAGAAAACCATCACACACATAAATAAAGTACTAGATCGTTATAGTGACGACACTAATGCACAAATCTACTTACATTACGCCCTCGCCAGAATTAAAGAAAAGCAACAAGACTATGCCGCTAGCTTCAAGCACTTACAGCAAGGCAGCCTAGCCTATAAAAAAATACACCCTTATAAGGTTGATGAAGACTTAGCCTATTTCAAACAACTGGCACACAGCTATACACAAGATTTTTTAGCCCACAGCAGCGTCGGTGATACGCCAGCAGCCTGCCCTATCTTTATTGTCGGCCTACCTCGCACCGGCACCACGTTGGTAGAACAAATTATTAATGGCAGCCCGCAAGTGAGCAGCGCCGGCGAGCTACTACACTTTAACCGTTTCTTTGAAGCTGCCTGCAGCCAACGCAACCCCAGCCAAACTGGCCTAGCGCGATACCAGCATTTAGAGTCGCTAGACTACGACCAATTAGGCCAATTATATTTACAAAGCTGTGCGCCTTTAACGGGCGACACACCCTACTTTATAGACAAATACCCCTTTAACTTTATGCTCGTAGGCGCTATTGCCAAAGCTATACCGCAGGCTAAATTTGTACATATACAGCGTAACCCTATGGACGCCTGCTTTAGCAACTTCAAACATCTGTTTCGCTTTAACTCGGCCAACTATAGCTATTCATTAGATGACTTAGGCCACTATTACCTAGGCTATCAAGCGCTCACCGACCACTGGCAACAATGCCTGCCCAATAATTTTTATACCCTAAGCTACGATGACTTAGTTAGTGATCCTGTAACGCAAAGCCAGGCCTTAATGCAATTTTTAGGCTTAGAGTGGCACCCCGAATTACTAGACTTTCATCTATCCAAGCAGGCGGTCTCTACCCCCAGTGCAGCGCAGGTAAAACAAAAAATATATCGCAGCAGCCAGCAACACTGGCGGCATTACGAAAAAGAGCTAACGCCTTTAGCGAATTTTTTTGAAGAATCAATAACGCACTAAAACAACTGAGTTAAAACTTTATATAGAAAGCGTGATATCTCAGTGCGTAAGGCGTTTTCTGGCAAGAAAGCGCCTTACGCACATACAATAAAAAACTACTTCCCCTGTTAGCCCGTTGAAGCCAAATAAAAAAAGGCCCATAAGCACAATGTACTTATGAGCCTAACGGACCTTAACCTTTTCTAGCCTTTCCACAACCCTTCGCGAATTAACTCATCCTGCACATCACAAATACCTTTGTGTAAGGTATTCACTATGGTATCCACCTCTTGCACACTTAAGATTAACGGCGGTGACATAATGTTTTTATGGGCCAAGGGGCGTATTAACACACCGGCTTGTTCACACTTGGCGGCTATGCGGTTACCTATCTCGGCTTCCGCAGGTAGTAGCTCTTTAGTTTCTTTATTAGCAACGTTTTCTACGCACATCATAAAGTGGCTACCGCGCACATCACCCACTATAGGCAGGGTAGATATCTTTTCTTTCAGTTGGTTTTCAAAATACTTACCGACTTTTTTAACATGGCCGCATAAATCCATGCGTTCCATAATCTCTATATTTTTTAAACCGACAGCGCAGCTAACCGGGTGACCAGAGTAGGTAAAGCCGTGGGTAAACATAGCACCTTTGGCTTGTGGCACGCTGATAACGTCGTAAATCTCATCCGAGATTAAGTTAGCAGACAACGGAATATAACCCGAGGTTAAACCCTTGGCACAGGTAATAATGTCAGGCTGAAAACCAAAGACTGTCTCGGAGCTAAACATTTCACCTAGGCGACCAAAAGCGGTTACTACTTCATCCGACACCAAAAATACTTCATATTTTTTACACACAGCGGCAATGCGTTTGTGATAACCCTCGGGTGGCACTAATACACCACCAGCACCGGCTATAGGCTCGGCAAAGAAAGCCGCTACCCGCTCGGGGCCTATGGTAAGAATTTTTTGCTCTAGCTCTTCAACTAAAAAGTCGCAAAACTCGGGCTCTGTCATACCATCGGGGCGACGGTAAACGTCAGGCGCCGATACGCGGTGTACCAAGTCTGGGGCTAAATCAAAACCTATGTGATCGAACTCAACGCCGGTTAAGCTCATCGCCAAATAGGTGCTACCGTGATAACCATCGGTGCGGGTAATGATTTGTTTTTTGTCTTTTTTGCCTAGGCGGTTAAAGTAAAAATGGATCATGCGTACGGCGGTGTCATTAGACATAGAGCCGCCGGTACCGAAAAACACATGATTTAAATTGCTGGGCGCTAATGAAACTAACTTTTCTGCCAATTCGGCAGCAGGCGGCGTGGTGAGGTGGCCAAAGCTAGAGTAATAAGGGATACGCCGTGTTTGCTCGGCCATGGCCTCGCCCATTTCCGCATTGGCGTAGCCTATGTTGACACACCAAAGCCCGGCGATGCCGTCTAGATACTTATTACCTTCGGTATCATACACATAGGCGCCTTCTGACTCCGCCATAATTAAAGAGCCTTCGTCTTTAAAGGTGGAAAAGTCGGTAAAGGGGTGCATATTATGCTTTATATCTTTAGCGTGTAGTTCTTTAGTTTGATACTTAGAGAAATCTTTCACTTGTGTCACCTAGTCTTGGTTAGTCATTATCTACCACCCTTAGCTATTAAAGGATGAAATCAAATTCTATGCCTGAGTGTGAGTACTGTGACTGAATCTGTAAAATATTAAATTTATCTCCTTTAAATAAGTTTTTATTATGCAATACTGGCTAGCTAAACCAGCTGCCAGATAATATTATCTGATCATATGCGCAATAAGAATAACTAAATATTATGAAATTCACCCTAAAACAACTACGTTACTTTCTCGCTGTCGCGGAACACGGCAACGTCACTACCGCCAGTGAACACCTGTTTGTATCCCAGCCCGCCATCTCTAATGCTATCAATCAGCTAGAAGAGTATTTCGGCGTGCAGTTGCTCATACGCCACCACGCCAAAGGGGTGTCACTCACCCAGGCCGGCAGTGACTTGCTCATTGAAGCCAGCCAACTCATGCGCCACGCCGAAGAGGTGCAAAGCCATATTAAGGAACACAGTGAGTCTTTAATTGGGGCCATTAACTTAGGCTGCTTTGTCACCCTGGCACCGCTCTATATCCCCAAGCTGATCAACCGATTTAATGAGATATATCCCGATGTTAGCTTTGCACTGAATGAGGGCAATATAGAGGAGATTAGCCAATCGCTGCTCTCGGGCAAAACCGAGCTGGCTTTTGTTTATGATTTAGGGCTTAGCGACAGGATAAAAATACACGAGTTAGCCCAACTCACCCCCAAAGTGATACTGCCTTCAGGCCATAAGCTCGCCAAGAAAAAAACGTTAAAGTTTGAAGACTTAGAACACGAACCCATGGTGCTGCTGGACCTGCCCCACAGCCGCGAATATTTTCAATCACTCTTTGATGGCCACGGCTTTAAACCGCAGATTCGCCACCGCACTGGCAGCTTTGAATTAGTGCGCAGCTTAGTAGGCAATGGCTACGGTTACTCTATAGTGAATTTATCGCCGCAAACCAATATTTGTTATGACGGCTCTAGCATAGTGGCTATACCGCTGGCCGAAGATGCACGCCCCTTGTCGCTGGTAGTCGCCAGGGCAGCCAATGTGCGCTTGCCTAAGCGTTCAGAAGTGTTCTTGGATTTCTGCAAGGCTAATTTTCAGATATAAGCCTAACTTAACCTGCGGTTTTTTTAACGTGCTCTGCAGGGTTTAAGCTCAAAAACTCACTCAGCGACTCAAAACTACAGGGCTTAGCGTACAAAAACCCTTGGTAATATTCGCAGCCGTGGCTCTTTAGTATCTCTTCCTGCTGTTTATCCTCTACACCTTCCGCAATTACATCAAGGCTCAGGCTATGGGCCATGTCGATAACGGCTGTCGCTAAATCACAGTCATGGCTATCGGTATGTATATGCTCAACAAAAGACCGATCAATTTTTATATTATCGATAGGCAAGCGTTTTAAGTACCCTAACGAGGAATAACCAGTACCAAAGTCATCAATCGATATCGTCACCCCTAGTGTGCGGATTTTTTCCAGTAACTCTACCGATCGGTCTATATCGTTAATTAACATACTTTCAGTAATTTCTAACACCAAATATTTTCCTTCAACATCTGCCAAGACCAGTGCATCTGAAACTTTATCAAAGAAATTAACGGCATTGAATTGGTTGGTTGATATATTAACGGACATTTTTAAATGTGGCTGTTGTTGTTGCATTTTTTTTAAATCTTTACAGGCTACTAACAACACCCAAGCACCGATATCATTAATAAGCCCTATATCTTCAGCAATAGGGATAAACGCTAAGGGCTCTATTAAACCCTTCTCGGGATGCTGCCAACGTATTAATGCCTCTACCGAGTTAATGGCTTGGGTTTTGGCGTTAATAATGGGTTGGTACTCTATAAAAAACTGATCTTGCGCTAATGCCTGTCGCAAATCATGCTCTAAACCTAATCGCTCTTTACTAAATATATCCAAGTTTTTATGGTAAAACTCATAGGAGTTTCTACCTTTTGTTTTTGCGTTATACATGGCCATGTCAGCCATTTTCATCAACTGCGAGCCTTCTTCGCCATCGGCAGGAAACAAACTCAAACCAATGCTGGTGGTAACACTAATAGTTTCACCCTCAATAATAATGGGCGCACGTATGGCTGTTATTAATTTTTTAGCTATGCTGGATACAGCATTTTTATCAAGCACATCGTTTAGCAATATCGTAAATTCATCACCACCTAATCTCGCGACTGTATCACCCTCGCCCACGCAACTTCCCAAGCGCTTAGCGACAACCTTAAGTAGTTTATCGCCTACCTCATGCCCCAGTGTGTCATTAATAAGTTTAAATCTATCTAAATCTAAAAATAATACAGCCAACTGATTGTCATGACGCTGCGCTGCTAACAAGCTCTGCTCTAAGCGCTCTTTGTATAAACGCCTATTAACTAAACCGGTTAACGCATCATAAAAAGCCATGCGCTCCATCTCTTTATGGGCGGCTTTTAGCTCACTGACATCATCACAAACCACGACATATTCACTAGTCGTATTGTCGGCTATTTTTACCGGTGAAACAGTGGCGGACATCCATTGTTTTTCACCATTTTCGCTAACTATTTCTAACTCGCCGCGCCAGTATTTTTTCTTATTAATAGCCGTCAATAAGTGAAAAAGCTCTGCCGATGACTCACTAGCCACCTCCATATCCCTTAAACTAATACCCTGCAAATCAGGACCTTCAGCAGAAAACAAATCACCCGCCTTGTGATTGGCGTAGACTATATCTAGGGCGTCATTAACGACTAACAGCGCTGAACTTGAGCTTTCCACAGCACGCGACAACCTCTTAAGCTGATAGCCGGTCTGTCGAGTTTTTTGGTTAATCAAGCACTGTGATATTTGCTCAGTAACTTCGCCAATAAAAGCCTCTTCATCTTTCTGCCACTCTTTGTATATGTGCGAGTCTACAGTCAAAACACCGACTAATAATCCTTCTATGCGTATACCCGCGTCCACCGATGATACAACTGTTTGATCCATCATGGCTATTGTTGCCAGCTCATTGTAACGCGAGTCCTCCTTCACATTACTAGAAGTAATGGTTCTATCTTTAACCAAGGCATTTCTGTAAACAGGCACGTCTTTTAACGACAAATCAAAACACCCACTCTTATCTAGAATGCTATTTTCCTTATAGCCATAAGAGGATCGGTTAACCAAAATATCCGTCTGCTCATCAATCAAGCCTATATACACGCTGCAATTCAACAAACGGCCAACTTGCGTACAAATAAAATTAAAAGCCGGCTCTACCTTGCCGGCCACAATAGATGGATTGCCAATAATAGCCATAATCACTTTTTGCTGTTCGGCCACCCGTTGCTTTTGGTCTAGAATCTGCTGGCTTAATTCTCTATTTTTCCTATTGGTTAACACTCGCGACACTAAATCAGCTAATTGGGTGTGGAAGCTAATTTCATCGGTATGCCACTGCCGTAATTTATTATCTTCATTGGCAATAACACCCACAACCTCACCTTCAAAAAATATATTGGTTTCTAAGGTTGCTTTAATACCCCACTTTTCACGCTCTTCATCAAACTCATTAGTTTCAAAATCATTGACACTGTAGTCTGAGATCACATTGCGCTGGCCATTAAAGCTGTCAAACCATTCGGGAAACTGATCTATGTTGTAGTGGTCTTCAGGCTCGTGACTATGCTCGCTTAACACATATTCATCTATCGCCTCTAAAAAATCTCGTTTATCATTTAACAACCACACGCCCGTAAATTCGTTTTGCATGGTTTTGGCTACAGTTTCACAGATTAGCTCTATAGCGTTTTTTATATCGCCTTGGTTGATAAAGTCGTGCTTGGATAAAATGCGCATAGCCTCGTTTTGTTTAACGATTCTTTGTTGTAATTGATCATGATCTTCATCATTACGGGGTGACACGTTGCTATGGCGTTGTGACTCTAAAAAGCTGCTCATTCTTTGCACTTCAACCTCACTCAGAGAGCCTTTACCGCTCTCAAAGTCTTTAATTTTAACTTCAGGCACATCAATAAACGCTGATAACTCAGCAAGTGTCATGGGAACCGATAAACGCAAAGCTCGCAGAGCTAGGCTTAAACAATCAACATAAACAGAATCTAATTTCGACATAAGGGGTTGCTGGAGGCGCTCAATTAACAAGCAGCTCTATTCCTGTAAAAATGGCTAATAACAGTGTGGGCACGTATTGCCCTATCTTAGCTTAGAAATTCACTATGAGGTAATTAGAAATGGCAAACCGAGCAGGGGAAAAGTAGTTCTGGGCCACCACAGGCAGCCCCAATATTTATACGGTGATTGTATTAACGACTAAAAAAGCCTTTTATTGCGCATCAGCAACGGCGGGGGCCGCGCGCTTTAATACAGAATAAACAAACAAATAGAGCATAAATGCGGCGAAACTACCTAAAGCGCCCATGATCATCACCGAACCGTAGCCCATATTGGCGGCCAACATACCGCCCGCCATACTAGGCCCCAAGGTTTGCGCAAACCCTTGAGCTGCTGGTACCAAGGCGACATAACGGCCACTGTGATCCATATTGCTCAAGGTGCCCAGTTGATAAATGTCGGTAAACAACCACATAAAATTAAACAACATAGTGCCAGCTATATAACTTAATGCATTTATACCCGTGGATAGCATGAGCAGGGTTAAGGTCATGCCCGCTAGGGCCGCAATTAAAGGCTTAGACTGTCCCAGCCTGGTGCTTAATGCAGTAGCCGCAAAACAACCCAATAAGGTGCAAATCGTGCCAGCGGTTAACACATTGGCGATAAAGCTATCACTCAAGCCAGCATCTACCCCCGCCCGTTCTATAAACGACCAATAAGAACCTATGGTGATATAAAAGCAGGCCACGGCTAACAGACACAACCAGGGTAAATAGGCGGGCACTGCCGGGGCTTGCTTAGTACCTTTCACAACCAAAGGCTGTTCAGCAGCACGCGCCGGTAGCCAGCCTATAAAGCACAGCGCCAACACAAACGAACCAGCAAAAGCCAAGAAGATACCATTCACCCCCCAGTGCGCCGATAAGATAGGGAAGGAATACAACTCTATGGCGTTAATCGCCACCAAGGCAAACATGAGAATACTAAAATTGCGGCCGGTATTATGGCTACCTGCTAGGCTCGCCACCCCGGTGGCATAGCAAATACCGCTGCCAAAACCCGCCAATACGCGCAAAGAAAATAAAGTTTCAAAATCGTGAAACAGGCTGGCAGCATAATTAGCCAATACCGCTATCACCACCCCCAGCGCCACTAGGTAGCGACGATTAACCCTAGCCACCAGCAGTGAGGTAAGTATGGATGAGGCGAACATACCGCCTAAATCCGCCGAGGCCAACCAGCCCACCTGCTGAGCACTAAAGCCTAAATTATCCGACAGCGCCCCCACCAACATGGGCATGCCCATAAATACGGCATTACCTATAAAACTAAAGATTATGGCAGCAGTAATGGCCTTGGGGGTATCAAACAGAGTGGTATTATTTTTCATTATTAAACTCAACATCTATAAAGTGACGGTACGTAATAACAGGCTAGCCCGCCAATGTAGAAGTAATGTAGGGATAGCGCCAACCCGAGGGTATAACCCCTTAGGGTGAGGTGGCGGCCTTTAGCCTAGGCTTAGGGCAGTGCTATTATCCATACTAACCCCTCCTATCTACATTTAACTCTGAGCCTTAACCCGAGCCCCTAACCATGAGCCAACTGATACGCGATAAGCTCTGTAGCCCCCAGTGGTACCAACAGATAGCCAGCACCACGCAGGCTATAGGCGGCGAGCTATGGGGTAAACAGCTATTAGACGCCATAGGTTTTTTGGTGGCGGTCGATGCGCCAGTATTAATCATCTACCCCCATAATAGTGCACCCAGCACGGTTTACCTGCCCGATAACGATGGCCCTTGGGCACCATCCGCCAGCCTAGATAATTATTACGAAGGGGCTTATTTGCTAGACCCGTTTTACCAAGCTAGCCGCAGCGGCTGCGCCACTAAGCTGTATCGTTTGAGCGAGGTGGTGCCCGACTTATTTCATAAAAGTGAATATTATTTTAATTATTATCAGCACTGCCAGTTAGTGGATGAGTTCAACTACTTAGTGCAGCTGCCACAGCAACAAACCGCCTCGCTGTCGCTGGCCAGCAAAACCCCCTTTAGCGATGAGCAGGCAGACATACTCAACATCATCACCCCTTGGGTAACTAGCGTAATAACGCAGCACTTTAGCGCCCAGCCGCAGCCCCGGGGAAAACCCGGCTTTCATCAAAATATTGCCTCGGCTTTTACTCACTTTGGTAGCAGCGTGCTCACCGCTAGAGAATGTGAAATTGCCCAACATATACTGCATGGCTATTCCACCAAGGCTATGGCTAGCAAATTACTCATCTCTATGGAAACCGTGAAGGTGCATAGACGCCACCTGTACCAAAAACTGGACATCAGTTCGCAGCCAGAATTATTTTCCTTATTTATAGGCTCACTGGCCTCCGGCGAAAAACAATTGGGGGTAGACCCTTTGAAAGATTATATTTAACAGCACGGTTAATCTGGCATAAAAAAAGGGAGGCTGATCAGCCTCCCTTTTTAATTAACGAATCTTAACAATTAAAACTAATATTTTAAAACTGGTATTTCAAAACTTATATTTAAAACCTAAGCCTATTGTGCGCGGGCGATTGACAAAGCTATACAGGTCGCGGCCTGCTTGCGCGTTATCGACCGTATTATTGTAAAACGCACCGCGGCCATAACTGTAGTTTTGCTTGTTGGCTAGGTTATCTACAAACAAGGTCGCCGACCATTGCTCCGCCTGCAAAATAACAGAAGCATCCCATAGCGCATAACCGGCTGTTTCACTGTAGTTAGGGTCTTGTTTATTAAGCGCGGTTTTGGTGCTGCTAATAAACGAGCCATTGAGGTTATAACTCAGCTCTAAGTTTTGATTAATAGGCTGCAAATAATTAAACGATAAGGAGCCAGCATGGTCGGGCACGCCCGGCAAGCTATCACCATCAAAACCGGCCACGCCACCCGCGGCAAAATCATCGCTAAGCTGTGCGTCAGTATAGGCATAGCCCACAGTCGCCGTTAATGACTCGGTAACGGCCATCATTAACTCCAGCTCCACCCCTTTCGATTCAGCGGTTTCGCCGTTAACAATTACCGGAAAGGCACCCACCGGTGAAGCGGCATCAATCTGTATATCTTGCCACTCGATGAAAAATCCCGCCGCCGAAAAGCGTACACTGCCATCCATTAAGGTGCCTTTAATACCGGCCTCCCAGTTGGTGGCTAAGTCTGATTCATAACCGGCCAAGGCCGCCGCTTCGGCAAAAGGCGCATTAGGGGTAACGTCCGAGGTCGGTATACCATTGGTGCCGCCGTGGCGAAAACCTTCCGCCCAAGTAGCGTAGGCCATCATATCTTCGTTAATATTATAAGAAACATTGAATTTAAAAATTTGATCGTTAAAGGTTTTTTTAATGCTACCGCCGGTTAAACCCAAGGGGCTTACGTTATCGTTAGAGCAAGCGACACCGCATTGAGGTAAATAAATAGTACCGGTAGATAGGTACTCTTGCTCAAAGGCACGCATACCTAAGGTGGCCTGCCAGGCATCGTTAAACTGATAGCTGATTTCGCCAAACAGCGCTTGGTCGGTAAACTCGGTTTTTTGTATTTGCTTATAAATTTGATCTTTCACTATACCTACGGCAGCTAGCTGGTCAGTGCTGGCGTAACCCGGCCCCCAGCCCGCAGGGAAACCCATGTAATCCCAAAAGCCGGGGGATATATCATTGGTTTCGTTATTTTGTTTTTGCTTTTGATAAAAGGCACCGGCCACCCAGTTGATTGGGCCGTCGCTGTTAGACACCATGCGCAACTCTTGGGCAAAGGCTTCGGTTTTTTGTGGGTAGTCGCCATACACCGAATCGCGCGGCCCTATGGCATAGTAAGCCGCCCAAAAATCGGCATTTACATACAGGCCGCTTTGATCGCTGAGCACGCTGCTTTCATTGGTGTAGTTAGAACTGCTAGAGGTTAAGGTCGCAAAACCCATATCCCATTCCACGTCTAATGCCGTTAGGCTGAGTTCGCGCTCTAAGGGTTCTAAGTAACGGTTGGCATGAGCCAAATCACCGCCACCAAAAGCCTCTGCCCCGGCGGCGGCGCGGCCATCGGCTTCATCTTCTTGCTGTTGATGGGTTAATAATAACTGTAGGCTATCGCTAACATCCCACAGCGCAGACAGCCTCACGTGTTTAACATTATCGCCATTGCTGTCTTTTTTACGGCTGTTTTGTGTGGCCGCGGCGGGGTTAAAAAAACCGCCTTGTAACAGCGGCTGGCCATTCGCATCTAAGCGCTGCAAATTATTGGCGTCTATATAACCTTGATTTTCTACATAGCCAGCTACCGCGCGCAGGGCAACGCTATCCCCTAACGGCAGGTTAACGATGGCGTAAGTGTCTGAGTTAACACCGCTGGCTTCATCGGTAGTCGATAGCCGCGTGCCCACTTCGGCACTAAACTCACTGGGGTCTGGCTTTACCGGAATATGGCGTATGGTGCCACCCAAAGAGCCAGAGCCATACAAGGTGCCCTGCGGCCCGCGCAACACTTCTACCCGCTCTATATCTTTTAAATGCAGGTTCACAAATAAAGGCGTTTCGCCTATGTATACCGATACGGTAGGTGATGCTAAAGAGGCGGTATCGCTGGAGGGATCGCCACCACTGCTTAGGCCGCGAATAATTAAGCCGCTGTTTATACCGGCCTCCCTAGGGCCGGAGTCCACATAGGTTAGGCCGGCCACGCTGCGCGCCAGCTTGCTAAAGTCGGTAATGCCTTGCTGCTCTAAAGCATCGGAGGTAGTGGCAGAAATGTTGTAGGGCACATCCATAGTGCTTTCGGCACGGCGCGTGGCCGTAACGGTGACTTCTTCTAGTAAATTTGCGCTGTACGCAGGCATTGCGCTAGCAGCACTAATAACACCCACGGCCGTGGCCAATGCCGAGCGCTTAAGGATAGACTGAGCCATGCTTATTCCCCTATTCGTTTTATTATTTGGCAGCTGCACTTAGGCAATATGCCACTATGATTAAAACAAAAACGATATAGAAGATTGTGCTGGCGCTATATAACACCATTTCGTTACTCGCCCTAACACCCACAGGCTGGGGCTATACATAAAACCTTCACAGTCTATTGGCATAATAAGTGGAGCTGATACACTAACGCGACACAAAAACAGGGTGCAAAATGACGTTAAGCTTCTTACAAACCTTTCATTGGAGTAATGCCCTAAGCTTGGGCTGGTTTTTATTGTGCTGGGTGGGTTACAGCTATTTTGCCCACTATATGGCTAAGCGCAGCCATAGCTTGTCGTCGGTATTACACGACCACCGGGTAAGCTGGATGAGAACCCTACTCAACCGTGAGGCTTTGGTAGCCGATGCCGCGTTAATTTCAAATATAGAGCGGCAGGTGAGCTTTTTTGCCTCTACCACCATACTGGTGTTGGCAGGTTTATTAGCGGTTATCCCCAATATCAGCACCATTTACCAGCTGCTGGCACAAGTGCCTTTTTTTGAGCAGACTAGCGAATCCGAAATACAACTGCGCGTGATGGTGCTGTGCTGTATTTTTGTGTACGCCTTTTTCACCTTTACCTGGGCCATGCGCCAGTTTGGATTTTCTAGCGTACTGATGGGTGCCGCCCCGCTGCGTAAAGATGAAGCCATCTCACAACAACATCGCAACCAATACGCACGCTATACTGCCAAACTGATAGACCAAGCCAGCCATACCTATAACTACGGTTTGCGCGCTTATTATTTTGCCATGGCCATCTTCCCTTGGTTTATTAGCCAATGGTTATTTGTGGGCGCTACCGCGCTAGTTGTTGCGGTGCTTTATCACCGCGAGTTTCACTCTAAGCCCTTGTTAACATTACGAGCCTTGGCAAAGATGAGCAAGAATAGTGACAGCTAGGCATAAACTAATTGCCTAGTGTTTTTTATTAACAAGAATAGTGTTGCTGTTAAACTTAGTTCAGGGAGGCGGTTAGTTCATAGCGCTAGTAACTAATAGCCATTGCGGCCTAGGCCGCAACTGACGCTTCAGCTCGAGCACAATACTAGCTATACGTCGTGGATTTTTTTGTGAAGCCTTCGCTAATTTATGAAAATTAACGGCATAAACACCCTATCCAAACCACACACTAATATGGCTTAACCAAGGTAAATGGCTAGTGCCTTTTTGTAGCTCAGTTTGAAACTGAACCCTATCAAAGGCTTCACCATTTAACACGTCGGCGGGCATAAACACTTCTGCCTGCACGCTGTCGCGCAGGTAATGTAGATTAATTTTTTTGATACTTTCGGTGTAGGTTATGCCTTCCCAGGTTTCATTAAGGGCAGCCATAACATCGCCACGCAGGGGCAGTAACACCACCTTGCCTTCTATACGGGCGTCGTCGTTGTCATCATCTTCTGGATCTATATGCACAGTCACATCGGTAATGCTTTTTACATTTTTTAATAAGCTATCGGTAACCCACACGCCTATATTATGGCCTTCGGATACGCTGACTTTTGAGCCTACTTGTATGTGTATATCGAGCAAGGCATCGGCACCCATTTTTCGGCTACGCAACTCATGCACGCCGACTACGCCCTCGATTTGCATGATGATGTCTTTCATTCCGTCCACTTCTTCCGTCGATAAGGCGGTATCGACTAACTCCTGCACGCTCTCCCAAGCCAAGTCCCAGCCGATTTTGGCTATCATAATGGCTACGACTAAGGCGGCCACATTATCCAACCAACTAATGCCCAGCATGGCCCCGCCCACGCCCACTAAAACAACAATAGATGAGATAGCATCGCTGCGACTGTGCCAAGCATTGGCGATGACCATTTTGGAATTATATTTTTCGCCTACGGCCTTGGTGTAGTGGTAGATCCACTCTTTGCTAACAATTGAGATGCCCGCAACCACTAAAGCTGGCCAAGCGGGCACATGTATCTGCTCACTATAGATCAGCCTATAAACACTGTCGTAGGCCATGGCGCCGGCCACTGCAATTAATAGTGACCCCAGCACAACTGTGGCAAAGGTTTCAAAGCGGCCGTGGCCGTAAGGGTGATCTTCGTCGGGGCCGTGATGAGAAAACTTTGACACCACGATCACCATGGCATCGGTAAGTAGATCCGAGAAGGAGTGTATGCCATCGGCAATCAAGGCATGGGAGTTGGCCAATACCCCTACAATAACTTTGGCGAAACCTAATAAGGCATCTAGCACTGCGCCTATCAGGGTGACTTTTTGAATTTCATGCTGGCGTTGCTGCGCGGGTGCATCCATGGTTTTACAAATTCACCTAAAAAGAATAAAGGTGTATTTAATCACAACCAGCGTTTAATGATTAGTAAAAAAGCAAAATGCCGACGCTAGTCCGGCATTTTATTGATGAATCAGGTATCCGGCAGCTAGAAGCTAGGGGTTAGGGATTAGGGCCTAGAGATTAGCTGGCTGCCGATAGCTCAGTGATATTAGACTCGCCTTCACCTTCACCCAAGCTAAGCAACACTTCTGGCTTGCCTTTACAGGCAGTGATGACTTGCTCTTTATTGTGGGCTAATAACAAGCCTATAGTTTCGGCATCTTTTTCGCTAATACCTTCTGCATGCTTTTCTAAAAACTGGGTAAAGCTCTCAGCCAGCTCCAGCATTTTATCGTAGGCATCGGCGTCTTTTTTGTTATCAAACATACTGTCATCCCGGTCACATTTCCACATTGCCACAACGGCCATAAGCTCACCTTCTATGTTTATAGTTAGTTGTTAATAAAACGCGGTATTGAGTCTTTTTACATAAGCGCCATTTACTGTATATAAATACAGTAAAATTAGCAATGGCAACACTGCGATAAAAACGTATAAAAAGGCCAGCACTACCGGCCTTGACTGTTGTTATGCCGCGCTGCGCTGCCTATGCAGCTCTACCGCTTCGGCCAGCAGGCCTTGATGCTCAGCGTCTAAGTGGGGGCTGAGTACAGTCACCGCCTTTTTCAAAGCCGCAGAACAGGAAGCATCAATATTGATATGGCCCAGCTTACGACCAGGGCGCACCTCTTTACCATACCAGTGGTAGCTTACGCAGGGCAGGCTGATACAGGCGGGGGAAAATTCGCAGCCTATTAAATTCAGCATCAGTGTGGGCGTACAGTTTTGGATTTGTGGCAATGGCAAGCCAACTAAAGGCAATACCTGCATGGCGAACTGATTAGTCACCGCACCCATTTGGGTCCAGTGGCCGGTGTTGTGTACCCGCGGGGCTAGCTCATTCACTAATAAGCCCTGCTCGGTGACAAAACACTCCATGGCCATAATACCCACAAAGTTAAGATGGTCGAGTATGTTGCCCAAGGCCGCTTCGGCCTGCTGTTGCAGCACGTCATCCACCGCCACATTGGCTAGGCTATAACGTAAAATACCTTCGCGGTGTATGTTTTCAGCCATGGGTAAAAAGTAGCTGTGGCCGCTGGCATCGCGAGCACCGATAACTGACACTTCGCGCTGAAAGGGGATTTTTTGTTCGGCAATTAATTGGCCAAACATGGCCTCGGGCAATTGCTCGCCATTGTCAGGACTAACGCGCCATTGGCCTTTGCCATCGTAGCCACCGGTGGTGGATTTAACAATTAGGGCCTCACCTAATTGCTGATGGGCTTTAGCGACATCAGCACGGCTCTCTAATAAGCACCAAGGGGCGGTGGGCACTTGTAACTGATCCAGCAAGGTTTTTTGGCTATAGCGATTAGGCAATAACTCAAAGGCCAAACGGTTGGCCCACTTATCGGAGGCATAGATACGATCTAGCCACTCGCTGTGGGGTAGGTGCTCTATCTCGGCGGTGATAACATCGTAGTCCGCGATTAACGCGGCAGCATCCACGTTCAGCCTTTGCGCAGTCGTGCCGCGCAGCAACTCGCCGGTTTGCATATCCAGCCTATCAACTACCAAGCCTAGGCGGGCAGCTTCGGCAGCCATCATTAAACCTAATTGGCCATGGCCTAATATCAGCAGTGACTTCATCTAGTTAACTCTATTTATGCGGGTAAGCGAGGGTCGGCATTAGCCAATACGGTATCGGTTTGCTGCTGGCGGAAGGCATCAATTTTGGCCGCCACCTCGGCATCGCCCAAGGCAATAATTTGTGAGGCTAATAAGCCGGCATTGGCCGCACCGCTAGCGCCTATGGCTAAGGTGCCTACGGCAACACCTTTGGGCATTTGTGCGATAGATAACAAGCTGTCCATACCATTAAGGGCTTTGCTTTGTACTGGCACGCCCAACACAGGCAAGGGTGTGCTGGCCGCAATCATACCCGGTAAGTGGGCAGCTCCACCGGCACCGGCGATAATCACCTTAAGACCCTTATCCCTGGCGCTGCTAGCAAACGAAAACAGTTTTTCAGGGGTGCGGTGAGCCGATACCACTTCAACGGTATACGGCACGCCAAAGGTATCTAACATTTCACAGGCTGCAGACATGGTTTCCCAGTCACTGCGTGAACCCATAACAACGGCGACGACTGCATCAGTCATAATTGCTTCTCTCAATAAGCATCAAGGCTAGGCCTTGTAGGTGTGGCCCTCAGCATTATACGCAGGGACTCAGAAAAGCGGCTAATTGTAGCAGAGTCACTAGCTACCTGTGAACAACCCTAGTCCTTAGCTGACATTAGCGTCTGCGCAAGCTGTCGTCATACAGTTTTTACACTAAGATAAAAAGGCTAGGCCGAAACATCCGTAATATAAGCTATCATTAGCTTTAGCCAATTTATAACTCAGAGCCAGCGCTAGAATGTATAACCAGTACCAATTACAGAGCTTTCTTAACACCACTCTTGAGCACCTCAAGCAGCACGAGCTGCACCCCATTCCCGAAAACTATAAAGTCTGGTACGAATACACCAGTACCAGCACCCCCCAACTTAACGACGAAATAGATGCACTGATTGCTCAGCAAATAGCTATTAGTGAAGAAATCTGCCACAAATTATTAAAGAAGTATTTTGTTAGCGACGAACAAAAAGATTTTGATGCCGCGCGCTTAGCCTTTAGCCACTTGCTCAACATCATGATTAGCCAGATTGCTAACTGGAGCGACAGCAGTAACGACTTTTGCCAGGCCTTAGAAAAATGCACCACTAGGCTCAACAACGATCCCAGCATTAGCGAAATAAAAGATATTATTACTGACCTCACTCAAGAAACCTTAACGATAAGCTCTGCCAGTAATGATATTAACAGCATGCTCAGCTCACTCAACGGTGAGGTTAAACAGCTGCGCAAAGATTTAGAGCAAGCGGGTAGTGAAGCCGTCACGGATAGCTTAACCGGGGCAGCTAATAGGCGTGGCTTGGATGAACGCTTACAAGCCGCCATAAACGAAGCCAAAGATAAGCACCGCGATTTATCGTTAATTATGGTCGATCTTGATCACTTCAAAACCATTAATGACAAGTTTGGCCATAGCACCGGCGACAAAGTATTAAAACTGGTTGCCTCTATCATGAAAAAAAATCTGCGCAGCAGTGATTTTTTAGCCCGCTACGGCGGTGAAGAATTCACGATTATACTGCCCAATACCGACCTAGAAAATGCCATAAAAGTTGCCGAGCACTTGCGCAAGGCAATTTCTGCTAAGCAATTATCCACTGGCCGCAACGGCCAGCTTATTGGCCGGCTGACCATGTCTGCCGGCGTCACCCAATACCGCCTGTTAGACAATGCTGAAGAATTACTAGACCGTGGCGATAACTGCATGTACGAAGCCAAGCGCACCGGCCGCAACTCGGTAAAGAGCGACTTGGACATAGTTAACCCCCTACGCTAGCGTTTATTTACTGACAACCACGCAAAAAAAAGCCCCGCATTGCAGGGCTTTTTTACGCTTGTGTAGCAACGTAAACTTTAATCAAACGCGTGACGCAAGACGATAGTTTCTACTCGATCCGGGCCGGTAGAAATAATATCGATAGGCGCACCCACCACTTCTTCTATGCGCTTAATATAAGCCCGTGCCGCTGCTGGCAACGCCTCTAAAGTCTGCGCACCCAAAGTCGATTCAGTCCAGCCTGGTACATCTTCGTAAACCGGTACTAGTTTGGCGTAGTCGTCACTATCAACAGGCGCCGGCGCAGGGTTGCCGTCAGCATCGTTGTAAGCCACACAAATTTTAATGGTCTCTAAGCCATCTAACACATCTAGTTTAGTTAGGCATAAACCCGACACACTGTTAACCCGCACGGCTTGGCGCAAAGCCATGGCATCAAACCAACCACAGCGACGAGCACGGCCAGTAGTAGCACCAAACTCATGGCCTTTTTCGGCCAAGTGCTTGCCTACGTCGTCAAATAGCTCGGTGGGGAAAGGGCCAGAACCCACACGGGTGGTGTAAGCCTTGGTAATACCCAATACATAATCCAAGTACAAGGGGCCAAAACCACTGCCAGTAGCGGTGCCGCCTGCGGTGGTATTTGATGAGGTAACATAGGGATAGGTACCGTGATCTATATCCAGCAGTGAACCCTGCGCGCCTTCAAACATAATGTTTTTGCCGGCTTCGCGGTAGTCGTGCAATATGCCATTGACGTCATCTATCATGGGCACAATTTGCTCGGCCATTTTCATGATCTCGTCATACACTTGCTGATAATCAATCGCGTCGACTTTGTAATATTGGGTCAGCTGGAAGTTATGGTATTCCATCACTTCTTTTAATTTTTTAGCAAAGCGTTCGGGGTGTTTTAAATCACCTAAACGTATGCCGCGCCTGGCAACTTTATCTTCGTAGGCGGGGCCTATACCGCGGCCAGTGGTGCCTATTTTCTCTTCACCCTTGGCTATTTCGCGGGCTTGGTCTAGCGCGATATGGGTGGGAAGAATAATAGGGCAAGCCGGGCTTAAACGCAGACGTTCACGCACCGGTACGCTTTTTTCTTCCAACTCTGCTATTTCTTTTAATAAGGCAGTAGGGCAAACCACCACGCCGTTACCAATTAAGCAGATAACATTTTCGCGTAAAATACCGGAAGGAATTAAATGCAAAACGGTTTTTTCGCCGCCTATAACCAAGGTGTGACCAGCATTATGGCCACCTTGGAAGCGGACCACGGCCTGCGCTTGATCGGTTAGCAAATCAACGATTTTGCCCTTGCCTTCGTCACCCCACTGGGTACCTAGTACAACTACGTTTTTACTCATGTTCAATTCTCAAGTTTTCAAAATTCTCAGGCAGTTGCTAAACCCTATAGCGGTTTCACAACCCATGCACCCTGCTCTAACACTAATTGACGATCACATCCGGTAACCGCCGCTTGCTTGGATAAGGCTTGCAGCACGCGCTCACCTTGGGCGCGCAACTGCTGTATGGCTTGCCACAGGGCAACATCATCACTATTAGGCGCTGCTATCGCCGCGATATCGCTAGGCTCTTGCGCCGGCAACAGTTGCAACAGCGCTTTTAAGTCGGTGCTAAAACCGGTAGCCGGACGGGCACGACCAAAAACTTTACCTACATCATCATAGCGGCCGCCGTTGGCTACGGCCTGCCCCATGCCTGGCGCTAAGGCAGCAAACACTAGGCCGGTGTGGTAGTGATAACCACGCAGCTCGCTTAAATCAAAATAGATATTCACATCGGGCATTCTGGCGGCGATGCTGTCGGCCACTTTCGCCAATTCGGCTAAGGCCTGCTGCACAGTTTCGCCAGCATGGGCTAGCAACTCTGCCGCCTCGGCTAATACTTCACGGCCACCGTTTAACTGGGTTAAGGCCTGCATCATGGCTGCCAGCTGCGGCTGCGCAACATGCTCGGTAATCAGGGCGTTAATTTCACTGCCTGACTTGCGCTGCAGGGCATCAAACAAGGTCTGTTTGGCTTCTTCCTCTAAACCCGCTTCGGCGAGCAGGGCGCGGTATATGCTGACATGGCCCAGATCTAGGGTGATGTTTTGTATGCCGCTGGCACGCAGGGTCTCCAGCATTAAGCAGATAATTTCTATATCGCTATTGATGCTGCTGTCGCCATACAGCTCGGCACCTAATTGTATGGGCGAGCGTGAAGCCATTAAGGTTTTCGGGCGGGTATGTAAAACGCTGCCGGCATAGCATAGGCGCACAGCGTCATCGCGCTTTAGGCAATGGGCATCTATGCGAGCAATTTGTATGGTCATATCTGGGCGTATGCCCATGGTGCGGCCGCTGAGTTGGTCCACCACTTTAAAGGTTTGTAGGTCTACGTCTGTGCCTAAGCCCACTAATAAAGAGTCGGTAAACTCTAGCAACGGTGGCATCACCAGCTCATAGCCCCAGGCGTGGTATAAATCTAATAATTTTCGGCGTAGGGCCTCTACCTGCTCGGCCTGCTCGGGCAACAGTTCTTCCACACCATCGGGCAGCAGCCAGCGATCAGCTATGGTCATTGATAAAGCCTTTGATAGTAAAAATTAGATGCTATTTTAGTAGTGTTAGCAGGATTAGCCCTGCCAGCATACTCATTAAACCCATGATGCGTAGCTGCTTATTGTTCAGCCGGGTCACTTGTATGACCATATCGCGCCACGAGCGAGGGCTTAAAAATGGCAACATTCCCTCGATCACCAACACCAAGCTTAGTGCGATGGCCAGATCCTGCCACATAGTCACCTCTATCGGTATGCTGAGGTGTAATACCCCAATATCTACACATAAAAAAACCGCGCAACCCTATGCTCTCGCATAATGTTGCCCGGTTAGCGCATTCTACCATAGAAAAACCCGGTAAACCTAGTGACTATGAGCAGCTATAAGTTGCTATGAGCGACTAGGTCAGGGCGCAGCCGCTTACTGAACAGCGCTGCTTTTTAGGTATTTAAAGAAGTCACCCTTGGGGTCTACCAACAAGATATCGCTTTTATCGTTAAACGATGACTTATAGGCATTAAGGCTGCGCACGAAGGAGTAAAACTCCGGGTCGCGGCTATAGGCAGCGGCATAGGTCGCAGAGGCTTGAGCATCGCCCTCACCACGTGTTTGCTCAGCTGTACTATAGGCTTCAGCCAACAGTATAGTCTGTTCACGCTCAGCCAAGGCGCGGATTTTTTCGGCCTCTTCGCGACCCTTGGAGCGCAGCTCGCGGGCTTCTTTCTCACGCTCGGCCTGCATACGACGGAATACCGGCTCGCTCACCTCGGGCGGTAAATCTATGCGCTTAACCCGCACATCCACTACCTCTATACCCAGGCTTTCGCGCACGTTTTCATTGAGATCGTCGCGTATATGAGTCATCAGCATGTCACGTTCACCCGACACCACTTCGTGCAAGGTGCGCGTACCAAACTGGTTACGCAGGCCGTCGGTTACCCGGCTGGTTAAGCGGCTATGGCCTACAGACTCTATACCGCCGGTTACCCGGTAGTAGGTGTCCACATCGATAATGCGCCACTTAGCGTAGGCATCAACGATCAAGCGCTTTTTGTTAACGGTAAAAAAGCTTTCTGGTGGCGCATCTAAGGTGAGGATACGCGCATCAAACTTACGGATATCGTCAGCAAAAGGCATTTTTACATGCATGCCCGGCGTAATACCGGTTTGGACCAACTTACCAAAGCGCAGCTTGACCGCAGTTTGGGTTTCATCCACCACATATAAGGTGCTGTTAGCGGCGATAATCACCACTAGTAGAGTTATGAGTAAAGGTATAAATCTATTCATTAGCGACTCCCCCGCTGCTGTCTGCGACTAGCATCTTGCTGGCGCTGTAGCTTTTTAATCACTTGTTCAGCAATGCTGTCTATATCTTGTGGGTTATGGCCATCATCAGCCTTAACATTGGAGCGCTGCTGCACGAGCTTATCTAAGGGTAGATACATCATATTGTTACCACCGGCAACATCGACCATGACCTTAGAGGTGTTACTCATGACCTCTTCAACCGCTGATATATATAAACGCTCTCTAGTTACCCTAGGTGCTTTTTTATACTCGGTTAACAGCTTTTCAAAACGCGCAGCCTCACCTTGAGCCTCAACAATAACTTTAGCGCGATAGGCCGTGGCCTCTTCTAATGTACGCTGTGCCGCACCGCGGGCTTCGGGAATAATACCGTTAGCATAGGCTTGCGACTCATTAATAAAGCGCTCTTGGTCTTCGCGAGCCTTAATAACGTCATCGTAGGCTTCTTTAACTTCTGAAGGCGGCTTAGCCTCTTGAATGTTAATTTTCACCACGTTAATGCCGGTGCCATACATATCTAAGTAACGCTGCAGCCGCACTTTAACGCGGGTACCCACTTCAGCACGGCCACTGGATACAACATCATCCAAAGTAGTGCCGCCCACGACATGGCGCAGCGCACTGTCACTGGCCTGTTGCAAGCTTAGCTCCGGGGTTTTGACATTAAGCAAAAAGGCTTTGGGGTCGGAGATGTTGTATTGCACGGTTAGCGGCAACTCAACAATATTTTCGTCCTCGGTAAGCATCATGCCGCGCGAAGAATATTGACGCTCTTCGGTGACTCTTACGGTAAGCACTTTATCAATTAGAGGCGGATTCCACTGTAAGCCAGGGGTATTGGTATTAAGATACTTACCAAAGCGCAACACTACGGCGCGGTCTTTTTCATCAACCTGGTAAATACCAAAAAGCCCCCACACGATAGCTAACACCACCACCGCCGCGACTATAAGGCCACCACCGATTTGTTGCGACTGGCCACCATTGCCGCCAGATTTGCCGCCAAAGATGCCGCTGAGCTTTTCTTGAAATTTGCGTAGGGCTTCATCTAAATCCGGGGGACCTTGGTTGTTGTTACCACCACTGCCCCATGGATTTTTATTATCGCCACCACCCGGTTCATTCCAGGCCATTATTTTCTCCTATCATACTGCGCCTTTATGGGCGCCGTGAGTAATACGTCAATGATTGCCGCGAAGTCTAACAAACTTTTAGTTGTTGCGTCGCTAATAACTCGGCGGCGTTAAGATTTTCAGCTGCGACGATACGATTAAAGTCGCTCTTGGGTAAGCGTATTTGCAACTCGCATAAACCCTGTTCGCTGTAATGTTCGCTAGAGACTACATTCAACTCGTAGAGCGTAGCACGTAAACGCCCTTGGCTGGGCATTAGCGCCAGTGTCCCTGTTATCTGTTCTTCACTCAGGCGTTTAGCCAAGGCTTGCAGTAATAGCTCTATACCCTCACCCGTTTGCGCCGACAGCCATACCCGCTGCGGCTCGCCTAGATCGTTAACATCGATATGCGGCTGGGCGGTGACTATATCCACCTTGTTGTAAACCTCTAAGCGGGGGATTTTATGGGCGCCTATTTCTTTTAAAACTAATTCTACCTGCTCAATATTGGCGGCTCGGTCTTCGTCGGCACAATCAATGATATGCACTAAAAAGTCCGCTTGCGCCGCCTCTTCTAAGGTAGCCCTAAAGGCCTCAACCAATTTATGCGGCAGATGACGGATAAAGCCCACGGTGTCAGCCAACACGATAGGCCCCAAATCAGGCACTTTTAAGCGCCTGAGCGTAGGGTCTAGGGTGGCGAATAACTGATCAGCCGCATACACGGCAGAGTCCGTCATTTTGTTAAATAAGGTGGATTTACCGGCATTGGTATAACCCACCAACGCTATGGTGGGAATTTCATTACGACTACGGCTACGCCGGCCTTGGTCGCGCTGGCTGCGAACTTTGGTCAAACGCTTGGTAATGGTTTTAATACGGCCGCGCAACAAACGCCTATCCGATTCCAGCTGAGTTTCACCGGGGCCGCGCAGGCCTATACCGCCTTTTTGCCGCTCAAGGTGGGTCCAGCCCCGTATTAAGCGGGTAGACATATGGTGTAACTGGGCCAGCTCTACCTGCAACTTACCCTCATGGGTACGGGCGCGCTGGGCAAAAATATCCAGTATTAAACCGGTACGATCCAGCACCCGACACGATAGTGCGGCTTCTATATTGCGCTCTTGGCTGGGGGATAAGGCATGGTTAAACAGCACTAATTCAGCATCGTTATCGATGATGTGCTGGCGTATTTCTTCCAGCTTGCCAGTGCCGACAAAAAATTTAGAATGGGGTGCATCACGGCGACCACTGACATATGCCACGGGGTCACCGCCTGCCGATAAAACTAACTCTTTAAACTCACCGAGGTTTTCTCGTTCATCTTCCCGTCTCAAATCTAAATGAACTAAAACGGCCCGTTCACCGGAATCTGGACGCTCAAATAACAATTAAATACCTCAGATTATTCTTCATCCGCATCAGGCTGTGGCATGCGCACCACACGAGAAGGGACAACAGTAGAAATAGCGTGCTTATAAACCATTTGGCTCACAGTGTTTTTAAGTAAAATAACAAACTGATCAAATGACTCAACTTGGCCTTGTAGCTTAATGCCATTCACCAAGTAAATTGATACTGGAATGCGCTCTTTGCGCAAAACATTTAGGTAAGGGTCTTGTAGCGTGTGCCCTTTTGACATGTGACTCTCCTTCTAAGCCCAACTCGGGCCGTAAAATAATGTGTGAGACCTGATAGTTATCCAAAAAAATAATGGTAATAACTATTATTGTTAGGGCTGCCAAAAAGCAGCCCGAATATCGCAGCCTAGTGTGGCTTAACGCGCAGCCACTAATACCAGACGAGGGTAAGTATAACTCAAATCACCGTAAGTGAGCTGTTTTGTCCAGATATTTTATCGCCAAGGCGATAGGCTTTTCTCCTTCCAAACCCGCCACTGCCGCAGCCGTTTCAGGGCTAGACAGTAAGCGGTTGTCAGCATCGGTGTGTATCCAGCTAAGCTCAGACCAATTGCGTAACCAAGTAAGCTGGCGTTTAGCCAGCTGCCGGGTAGCAATTATACCTCGCTCCACAACCTCATCATCACGCCAACGCCCCTCTAAGTATTCCCAGACCTGCCTATACCCTACCGCACGCATCGCAGGTAAATCCAAATGCAAATCCCCCCGCGAGCGCAAGGCTATGACCTCATCAACAAAGCCTTGTTCCATCATTTGTCGAAAACGTTGTGCAATACGTTGATGCAGCACCGCCCTATCGACGGGCGCAATGGCCAGCTGGGTGAGCTGATAAGGGAGTTGCGCCTGCGCTTCATCGGCCTGCGCCTGATGCAACGCCGTCATGGTTTTGCCACTGCCGCGATAGATATTTAAGGCCCGCTCTATGCGCTGGGTATGGTTGGGATGTATGCGCGCCGCCGAGGCCGGGTCTACCGCAGCCAGCTCGGAGTGCAGGGCGGGCCAGCCCTTTTGCGCCGCCTCGGCTTCTATCTGTGCACGCAAGGCCAGGTCTGTTTCCGGCATATCGGCTATGCCTTCTAGCAAGGTTTTAAAATACAACATGCTACCGCCCACCAACAAAGGAATACGGCCACGGCTGCTGATTCCAGCCATTTCACGCAGGGCGTCATCCCTAAATTCAGCGGTAGAATACACCTGCGCCGGATCACGTATGTCAATTAAACGGTGTGGCGCTAAGGCCTGCTCTTCAGCGCTGGGCTTGGCACTGCCTATATCCAAGCCTTTGTACACTAAAGCGGAATCAACACTAATAATGTCGCAGGGCAGTCGCTGGCATAACTCTATCGCCAAAGCGGTTTTACCCGAGGCGGTGGGGCCCATCAAAAAAATGGCTGGGGGTAGGTTCGCTTCACTCATAACGGCATTGTAACCGATCACTTTTAATCATGTGACAAAATGAACAAACTATTGCAAAGTCACTCTATCCTGCTACAGCTTATAAACAGCTTTTAACAATAACCATAAAACAACAATGGAGCCTATACCATGCTGACCTATTACGGCGCTAAAGACTCATGTAGCATACCCGCACAAATCATTTTAGAAATGAGCGGCCAAGCCTACCAAAATGTCTACCTTAGCTTTGAGCAAGGCCTGCCCGAGGACTACCTCAAGCTCAACCCCACCGGTCAAGTGCCCACCCTAGTAGAAGACGGCGAAGTGTTCACTCAATGCGTAGGCATCACCACCTACCTAGCCGACAAATGGCCACAGCTAAACATGACCCCCGCGCTAGACTCCCCACAGCGCGGCCATTATTTAAAATGGATGCACTTTTTAAACTCGTCTATGCACGAAGCTTACCTGCGAGCGTACTACCCCAATAAATATGCGGTATCCAAACAAGCCTGCGATGAAGTACTAGCGATGGCCAAACAGGCCATAGACAAACACTACGACATAGCCAATGGCTGGCTGGAACAAGGCCCCTATTGCCTAGGTGAAAACCTACAGGCCTGTGATTTATATCTAGCCACCTTAATCAGCTGGCAAGACGATAGAGCGGCTTTATTTGCACGCCTGCCGCGGCTGCAGTTATTGTTTGAAAAAGTGACCAGTCATCCTACGGCAAACAAGGTTTTTGTTGAGCATGGGACGGCCTTGTGACAGTCGCTTTCAGCCCGTAATACCGGTCTGTCGTACAGGTCTATCTTACCGGCCTAGCGCCGGTAGCTATATACCCTCAAGCTCATCAGCCGACAACTCCCGGCTCTCGCCCAAGCTTAAGCTATCATCTAGCCACAAATTGCCCACCGCCATCCTATGCAGCTCCAACACCGGGTTTTGAAAACGACCAAACATGCGCTTTATTTGGTGATAACGCCCTTCCATCAAACCTACGTCAGCCACATAGTCGCTAACGATCTTTAACTCGGCAGGTAGTGTGGTGATATCTTCAAAGGAAAAGTACATACCTTCGGCAAAGGCCGCAATGTAATCGGGAGTAACTGGCTTTTGCAGCCTCACCCTATACCACTTCATCACTTTAGTGGCAGGCTCCGATAAACGCCGCGACCAACGACCATCATTGGTAAGCAATAACAAACCCGTGGAATTAAAATCTAATCGGCCAGCGATATGCAAAGCGTTTTTATCGGACCGCTGCAACAAATCGATAACCGTTTTATTTTTTTCATCCTTAGTCGCACTCACCACCCCCATAGGCTTATTCATCATAATGTAAACAGGCTCTCGCGCCTGCAGCACCTGACCATCAACCGCAACATGGTCAAACTCACCCACCGCCTGGTTAATAGCCACCGCCACCACACCATTAACTCGCACCCGACTACGCGCCAGCATCAAGCGCACATCGCCGCGCTTAATGCCCAACTGCTGACTAAGATAACGATCTAAACGGGCGTATTTGGAATGCATGAAGTTAATTGATTTTTGGGGAAGGAATGGTTTATTTTAAAAAACTATCTATTTATAAAAAACTTAGATGCCGGATCAAGTCCGGCATGACTGAGAAAGCGTCAAAACACTAGCGACTATAGACTACCTACTAGCGACTGCCCTCATTGCCCCCGCAAAAATAGTTTATCCAACTCATCCAAACTCATTTGCGTCCACGTCGGCCTGCCGTGATTACACTGGCCGCTGCGTTCGGTTTCCTCCATGTCACGCAACAATGCATTCATTTCGGTGATGCTGAGTCTACGGTTGGCGCGCACCGAACCGTGACAGGCCATGGTACCTAGTATTTCATTAATATGGGCTTCGATTCTATCGCTGCTGCCGTGTTCGATTAAGTCGGCCAAGACATCGCGCACCAATTGTTCGACATTACCGTTTTGTAAAATAATGGGGATTTGTCGAATCATGATAGTTTCGGGACCCGCACGCTCTACCGCCAAACCTAACTGAGAAAATAGCTCAGCATTTTGTTCGGCGTAATCCGCTTCGCGCTGGCTTACCGCTACGCTCTCGGGCACCAATAAAGGCTGGGCTTTAATACCTTCGCCGGCGCGGGCCTGCTTCATGCGCTCGTAAGTAATGCGCTCGTGAGCGGCGTGCATATCGACCAGCACTAAGCCGTTGGCGTTTTCGGCCAAGATATAAATACCTTTTAACTGGGCAATGGCAAAACCCAGGGGCGGAATTTCATCAGTTTCTAAATCACTTAAATTAATAGGTGTTGCGTTGCCCGCGGCAAAATTGGCCGATGAATAAGCACCTCTATCACCAGCGCCAGACTGCCGTGACTGCAAGTTGCCAGCATCGGCTGTATTGCTGCTATATAATTCGCCATAACCTGTCAGCTGTTCTTGTACTTGGCCCATACTGGGACGGGCATCATTACGCAGCGACATCGCCGCTTGGCCAGCAAACTCTCCGGCATCAATACCACTAGCGGGTTGAGCATTATTGTCGCCGGTGGGCATGTGCTGCGCATCGGGACGCACATCCGCTAACAAGCGGTGTAAGCTGCGGAATAAAAAGTCGTGTACGGTGCGGCCATCGCGAAAGCGCACTTCGTGCTTGGTGGGGTGTACGTTAACGTCGACGATGGCGGGGTCGCACTCTAAATATAAAACAAAGGCGGGGTGGCGACCGTGAAACAATACATCGCGGTAGGCTTGGCGCACCGCATGGGTCACCAATTTATCGCGTATCACCCGGCCGTTAACATAAAAGTGCTGCAGGTCGGCTTGGCTGCGGGAAAAGGTAGGCAACGCCACCCAACCCCATAGGCGCAGGCCCATAGCTTCGGTGTCTATATACAGGGCATTTTGCATAAAGGCGGGGCCACATACCGAGGCCACCCGGCGCTCTTGCTCTAGCTGACTGTCACAAGCTTTTAAGGCGTGTATCACCTTGCCGTTGTGGCGCAGATGAAAACCCACATCAAAGCGCGCCAGTGATTGCCGTTTGATCACTTCTTCTAAGTGATTAAATTCGGTTTTTTCGGCGCGCAAAAATTTGCGCCTAGCAGGGGTGTTAAAAAATAAATCGCGCACTTCTACCGTGCTACCCTGCGGGTGCGGCGCAGGCCCCACCTCTACGTTCATATCGCGGCCTTCGGTTTCGGCTTTCCAGCCCGCGCCCTGCACTTGCGTGTTAGACAAAATACACAGCCGCGACACCGAACTAATACTCGCCAGCGCCTCGCCCCTAAAGCCCATACTGGTGACGTTTTCTAAATCATCCAGCTCATATATTTTGCTGGTGGCATGGCGGCTTAACGCCAGCGGCATATCGTCTTGTGCGATACCGACGCCGTTATCACGCACTCGCATGAGTTTGACGCCGCCGCTTTCTATATCAACATCGATGCGACTAGCACCGGCATCTAAACTATTTTCCACCAACTCTTTAATAACAGAGGCGGGACGCTCTACCACTTCACCAGCGGCAATTTGGTTAGCCAGACGAGGGCTTAATAACTTTATTCGTGACATTAAATATTCTATTTATGAAGAAGGGATAATAATTTTTTGGCCTACCCGTATAGACGAAGACGCCAAACCATTAGTTTTTTGTATATCGGCCACACTCACTCTAAAGCGCTTGGCAATATCGGATAGGGTATCGCCGCGGCTAATCGTATAGGCCACAATTTTGTTACCCTGATTTTTTTGCCAGGCGATCAAAGTCTCTGAAGGCGGGCTAGCGGCAAAAAATGTTTTTATACCATTAAAAATAGCAGCGGCCATTTTACGCTGGTAGCTGCTACTTTTTAAATTGCGCTCTTCGGTGGGGTTAGAGATGAAACCTGTCTCCACCAAGATAGAAGGAATGTCCGGCGACTTTAATACCGCAAACGCCGCCTGCTCCACACGCTTACTGTGTAAATGCGAGATGCGCCCCATTTGACCCACCACCTTGCTGCCTACCTGCAAGCTGGAATCCAGCGTAGCCGTCATGGAGAGATCGGCCAACACCCCGGCCAGCAACTCATCTTTTTCACCCAGATTAACGCCGCCCACCAAATCAGAACTGTTAGCCTCATTCGCTAGAAATTGTGCAGTGGTACTGGAAGCGCCTCGGCTGGATAGCGCGTACACCGAGGAGCCTTTGGCGCGGTGATTTTTAAATGCATCGGCGTGTATGGAAACAAATAAATCGGCCTGAGCGCTGCGTGCCAACTTGCGACGCTTCTCTAGCCCCACATAGTAATCGCCACTGCGTATCATCACCGGTTCATAACCCAGCTCTTTCTCAAACAAGCTATTCAACTCTTTGGCTATAGCTAACACCACATGTTTTTCACGCACTTTTGTCGGGCCGGTGGCGCCAGGGTCTTCACCGCCGTGGCCAGCATCTATGGCAATAATAATATCGCGCTTTATACCGCTGTTATTGACGCGTTTAACTGTTGCATGCTGTTGATTGACGTCTAGCAAATCAATCACCAAGCGGTCACCATATTCGCCGCTGGCTTTTAACATAAAACTACGTGGCTTAACCCCGTGCTTAACGTCTAACACCACCCGCAGGTTTGTTTTATCTTGTACGCCGCTGCGTACGCGGGTGATGGGGGTATTCGCTAAATCTAGGGCCGAGAGCTGGGTTTGTGATTTTAAAACCGTATCGCTGATATCCACCACGATGCGGTCGGGCTTGCTAAGCATCATCACCTTATGTTCTACAGCACTGGATAAATCTAACACCACCCGGGTGTGATCAGGCGCGCGCCACACGCGCACATCGTTAACGTTAGCGGCTTGCACCGATAGCGAGAGCAGCAAGCTGGCGTTAATAACAATCTGTAGTAGTAAGCGGTACAACATTTTATAACAGGCCTACGTAATGGCGGATTCGGGTGGCGAGTGCATGATAGCAACAGCCCGTATTTATTGTTATTCGCAATAGCTTATAGCGCGACCAGTTTGGCAATAATGCTGCGGCCTATGGCTGACTGCGCGTTAAGCTGTACTACGCGACCATCCTGGCTACCTTGATTAAGCGCTATCCTAACGATTAAATCTGCCGGGGGCAAAACACCACGGCCTTTTTCTGGCCATTCGATTAAGCACAATTTTTCAGCGCTAAAGTAATCGCGTATGCCCATGTATTCCAACTCTTCAGGATCACCCAAACGGTAGAGATCAAAATGGTAAGCTTCGCGCTCCCCTAATTGATAAGGCTCCACCAAGGTATAGGTGGGGCTTTTAACCGCCCCCTGATGCCCCAAGCCCTGCAATACGCCACGGCTAAAGGTGGTTTTACCCATACCCAAGTCACCCTCTAAAAAAATAACGGCGCCACTATCGCAAACCTGAGCCAACTGTTTACCAAAAGCCACCATGGCCTGTTCGCCCACCAGGGTTTGCTGCAAGCTATCGACTGCCATTAACTATCTGCCTCCATTAATGATGCGCCTAAGCACCGGTATTAAATCGCTGGCCATTGTGCCACACATGCCCTGTTGTGCGGCAATATCACCTGCATAGGCATGTAGGCATACGCCTAGGCGAGCAGCCTTATTTGCGCTCAAGCCCTGCGCCAATAAAGCGCCCAGTACACCGCTGAGTACATCGCCCATACCTGCCGTGGCCATGCCGGGGTTACCATAACTGCACAGTCCCAGCCTATCCCTATTCAGGGAGTCTGGGCCGTTGGCAACCAGCGAGCCCGCCCCTTTTAAGATCACCGTAGCACCGTAGCGTTGTTGTATTTCAGCCACCGCGGCAAAGCGGTTGGCCTGTACCTCAGCTAGGCTACAGCCTAACAACCTTGCTGCTTCTTTGGGATGCGGGGTTAGTATGCAATTACTACGTAAGGGCGATTTAACCACCCGGCCCTCACTAATCATATTCAGCGCATCGGCATCCAACACCATGGGTTTTTCGGTTTTATAGGCCTGCTGCAGTAGTTGCTCACCCCAGGGGCGCTGGCCTAAACCGGGCCCTAGCACCAAGACTGTAGGCCGTTGCAATAAAGGCTCTAACTCCTGCCCCGAGACCACGCCAGTGGCCATAAGCTCCGGGCAGCGGCTAATAAAGGCAGCAATATGGGCAGGCTGGGTAGCACAGGAAACTAAGCCCGCACCACAGCGGGCGGCGGCCTCGGCAGCCATTAGCGCCGCCCCTCCCATGCCGGTATCGCCCCCTATCACCATGACATGGCCATGCCGCCCTTTATGATCTGTGGCCATACGCTCTGGCAGGTTAGACAAGGCTTTTGACAACAGTAAGCGCTCACAATCAAAATCGACCTCAGCATAAACTGCCGAGGGCACTGCAAGATCATCAAAATACACATCACCGGCCACATCAGGGCCGACGCCGGTTAATAAGCCCTGCTTTAAGCCTATAAAGCTGATGCTGACATCGGCATAAACCGCCGCGCCTAATACTCGGCCAGTATCGCTGCACAGGCCCGAGGGTATATCCACCGCCAACACCGGCAGATCCAATTGGTTAAGCCAATGTATGGCCTCGCAATGTGTCGCGCGCACCTCGCCGCTTAGGCCAGTGCCTAACAAGGCATCAACTAGCACCCCTTCCTCTAAAACTATGGCGGTGCTAAAGGCTTGCACCAACACGCCATCTTGCAAGGCCCGCTGGCGCGCTAACAGGGCGTCGCCCTTAAAGCGACTGGCATCTCCCACCTGTATCACCTGCACCGCATAGCCATGTTGCTTGGCTAAGCTGGCCATCACATAGCCATCACCGGCATTATTGCCGCCGCCGCAGACGATAATAATGGGCAGCCCTTCTGCCACCGCAGGCCAGCACTGTAATAATAATTCGAAGGCGGCTCGCCCAGCGCGACGCATTAGGGTAAAACCAGCCATGCCCTGCTGCGCTATAGCGACTCTATCCAGATCACGCACCTGTGCCGCGGTGTATAAGGCGGTGGGTAAATCGTCACCACAACGTAAACGTCTTTTTGTATTCATAGCTGATTACTCTAGGGGCCCTGCTTTATGGTGATAACAACAGCCATTCCTATTAGGCTGTCCGTGCTATTATACGCACCCTATTACCTAACTAGGGGTATAGCGGCTTAAATGCAATTATAGGCTGGCTGGCACTGCGCTACCATGAATTAACAAGAGTGCATTTCACCCTCTGACTCAACATCGACCTCTTCATCTATCAATAACGAGCCATAACGTGAGCGACAGCGACAATCAACTAGCCACTATGCAGCAACTTCCGGAGCAAATTCGGCTATGGAGCCGTGAGTTAGGTTTTGAACAAACCGGCATTAGTGACGTGGATTTAAGCCAGCATGGGAAACACTTAGACGACTGGCTGGCCAAAAACTTCCACGGCGAAATGGATTTTATGGCCAAGCACGGCAGCAAGCGCTATCACCCCGAGCAATTACTGCCCGGCACCTTAAGAGTGATTAGCGTACGCCTGGACTACCTACCCAATGAGCAGCAGCTGCAAGCGCAATTGGACAACCCCGAGCAGGCCTATATTTCGCGCTACGCACTGGGCCGCGACTACCACAAGTTGATGCGTAAAAAATTGGCCAAACTGGCCGACAAAATCTCTACCGTGGCCGAACAACATCAATGCCGCGCCTTTGTCGATAGTGCGCCGGTGCTGGAACGCGGCTTGGCCGAAAAAGCCGGGCTGGGCTGGATAGGTAAAAACACCATGTTGATTAACGCCAGCGCCGGCTCCTGGTTTTTTTTAGGCGAGATTTACACCAACTTGCCACTGGCCACCGACCCCGAACAAGAAACCATGCACTGCGGCAGCTGTACCGCCTGCCTGGATGACTGCCCTACCGGCGCGATAGTGGCACCGCATCAAGTGGACGCGCGGCGCTGCATCTCCTATTTAACCATAGAGTTAAAAGGCAGCATCCCACAAGACCTGCGCCCGCTAATGGGCAACCGCATATATGGCTGTGATGACTGCCAGCTAGTATGCCCCTGGAATAAGTTTGCACAGCACAGCCAGCAAGATGATTTTCAACCGCGCCATAATTTGGATAGCGCCAGCCTGCTTGAATTATTTATGTGGACTGAACAAGAGTTTTTACAACGCACCGAAGGCTCGGCCATACGCCGTATAGGCTACGAGCGCTGGCTGCGTAATATTGCCGTGGCCTTGGGCAACGCCCCCAGCAGCATACCTACTATAGAAGGCTTAAAAAGTCGCCTGTCATACCCTTCACCCGTGGTGCAAGAGCATGTGCAGTGGGCCTTACAGCAGCATCAGGCCACATCATAATTAACTATTCCCAATATTAAACGCCCAAGCACCGTCGCTCTTGCGCAAAGCTGGCAGCGCGAATGCCCTGGGCCCCATAGCCACAACACTCAGTAAAATACACTTTGCGGGCAGAGCCTGCCCACACATCCTGTGCATAAAAAAACCCAGCAATGCTGGGCTTTTTATACGATTAAGCTGTCGTTAAATATATATATAACTAAACAAGGCTGGCATCCAAGGCATCTATACCGGCCTGCGCCACATCTTCATCTTGATCGGGGCTGCCCGAGCTACAACCTATACCCGCCACAATATCGCTGTTAATAAAAACCGGCAGGCCTCCTGCCACTATCATAAAACGCCCCTGATGGGAGACGTTCAAACCAAAAGTGGGCTGGCCAGGGCCGCTGGTTTCACCATAGGCACGGGTAGATTTGCGCGCAGCGGCAGCGGTAAAGGCCTTATCTATCGCTATTTGTATACTAGTAATACGCGCGCCATCCATACGCTGAAACATCAATAAGTTACCGCCGTCGTCAACAATGGCTATATCCATATCCACGCCTATCTCTTGTGCTTTTTGTTCAGCGGCCGCCATCATAATGCGGGCATCGTCCAAGGTTAACTTTGCAACGGTTTTCATTGATTAACTCCTAAGCTTATTAAAAATATTATTAGTGATGCTTAAACAGGGTTACAGGAAAATTATTCCTCACACAAAATAAACGAGGATTTTAACCTAGCACAATGTACGGTTTCGACTAGGGGAATGCAAAAAACAGAGTATCTCCATTGAAGAACAATTACGAAAACTCTCCCCCTTCCCCCAACATTTTATCAACAACAGCCACCAACTCAGAACCCGGCACAGGCCTGCTGTAGTAATAACCTTGAGCAAAATTACAATCATTTTCAATTAAAAAACGTTGCTGTTCTAACTCTTCCACCCCTTCGGCGATAACATTGAGGTTTAGTTTGTGCGCCATGGCTATTACCGCAGCGGTAATTTCCATGTCATTTCTATCTTGCGGAATATCGCGCACAAATGAGCGATCCACCTTCACCGTGTCTATAGGCAAGCGCTTTAAATAACTTAGCGATGAATAACCAGTACCAAAATCGTCTATGGATAAGGAAAACCCCAAAGCCTTTAGCTCTTTCAAAGTCACTATGGCGTTTTCTACCTTATCCATTAATAGGCTTTCGGTCACCTCTAACCCCAGCTGCCTAGCCTCTAAACCGAAGTCATCTATATATTGCTTAACCATGGCAATGAGATTAGGGTCGTGAAACTGCCTAGCCGAGAGATTGACGGCAATTTTAATGGCGCTTAACCCCGCCTGCTTTAACACTACAGCCTGCTCACAAGCCATAGCAAAAATCTGCTCACCCAGAGGGATAATCAAGCCGGTATCTTCAGCCACTGGGATAAACTCATCCGGCGGCACCAGCCCACGCTCGGGATGGTGCCAGCGCACCAAGGCCTCAACACCGACACAGCGCAAGCTGCTTAAATCGATAATAGGCTGAAAGTACAATTCAAACTGTTTACTGCTAAGCGCCTGCCGCAACTCGGCCTCTAACTGCACACGTTTGGAAACTTCCGAGTTCATATCATCAGTATAAAATTGAAAATTATTGCGCCCTAAGGATTTAGCTCTGTACATGGCCAAATCAGAATTTTTCATTAACAGAGTGCTGTCCACCCCATCTTCAGGGCACAGAGTAATACCTATGCTAGGGCTGATAATTAACTCTTTATCGTTAAGCTTAATGGGTTTGGTAAACACCTCTATGATTTTTTCTGCGGCGCGTTTGGCACCAGACCTGCCCTTTACCTCGGTTAACAGGACGGTAAATTCATCACCCCCTATACGCGCCACCGTATCATCTTCACGCACACAGGCCAGTAATCTATCGGCTACTATTTTTAACAACATGTCGCCAGCATCATGCCCTAAGGTATCGTTAACCATTTTGAAGTTATCGATATCTAGGTATAACAAAGCAACCGGTTTTTTTTGCCGGTGCGAGGCTTTAATAGCATGCTCTAACTGCTGTTTAAATAACGCTCTATTCTCTAATCCGGTTAAAGCATCATAAAAGGCCATACGCTGCATTTTTTCTTTAGACTCCAGCAGCGAGCGCTCTATTAATTTACGCGAGGTAACATCGTGTATCACTGAATAATGTCTATCTACACCAGTCTCGTTGTCGTGTACAACTTGCGCCAATTCTTCTATCCAGCGCACTTCACCATCCGCGGTAAGCAAGCGATATTCAAAGCTTAATTTATCGGTATTTTTATCAACCTGAAACGCTTTAAGCCGACGATTTATATCACCAGCATCATCAGCATGTATGCGGTCAAAAAAGCTCACTTTATCATTATAAAAATCACTGGCCGCGTAACCAAATTGATTAACGCTTTCTGAAATAAACCTCACCTTCCAGCTCTCACCTACCCAGTCAATTAATACAAACTGACCATGGTTAATCATATGCTCCAGCTCTTCACGACGCTTAGCCACCGTGGCATAGGCATCGCTATCTTGCCGCATTTTATCGGCCAGCATAACTTGCGCCACATGATCCGCTACGGCTCCCATATAAGCGACTTCATCTTTGTACCATTCCCGCAGCTCGGTGTGCTCAATATTCAACACCCCCACCGATACGCCATTCACTCTGATTACCGTGTCGGCTACCGCTCTTATCCCCTCATTTTCTAGGTAGACAAAATCTTTCAGCCTGTCATCATTTAGGCAATCGATGGAGGTAAGCGTCCGGTATTCTTCCAACTCTTGGTAGTAACTATGTGCTGCACTAATCGTATAGTCATCCTCATCAAGCCAAAAAGATTGCGTTGATAGCTGGTATAAGGACTCCGCAAACAAACATTCCTTTTTGTTATCAAATAAATAGACGCCAACATATTCGACTTTCAGAACCTCAGCCGTTAATTTACAGACCTCTTCTATGGTTTTATGCCTATCGTTATCGATAGAAGCCTTACCTTTTAGCAAACTTAATATAGCTTGATTTTGTATTTTTTCGCGCTGCAACTGCTGCTGATAGGCCTGTTCCGTCTTATGTTTTACATTTCTATCTAAAATAGTATTTATCTTTTCAGCCGCGCTCAAGCAAAGTGCAACCTCTTCATCCAGCCACTGCCTTTTATCATTTACATTTTCTACGCTTAACATACCTAGCATCTCAGTGCCGCTACAAATAGCCACATCAATAAGTGCACATATATCAAACTTTGTATGTAAATAATCAAATTCAGCTAATCGCTCATCCGCTTGGCTATCATTGCAAACAAAAGATTTTTGATTGGCTAATAACTGGTAATATTGGCAACCTTCCTCCCAGGTATAATCACCCGAATAAGTAAAATCTTTCTTTGACATCTGATAGAGGGCGACACCGTTAAAACTACGCTTACCGGCATCCAATAAATGCACCCCTACATACTCAACCTCCAGCACTTCCGAAAGCAATCGGCAAATTTCTTCTATACTTTTTTTGTGATCGGCTTGTTCGAACTGACTACTTTCCAATAAATTCTTATGCGCTTGCTGACAATTTTTTTCTACTCGGTAACGACGGTCTGTATTTTTCTTTTTCTGCACATTTTTATAATTAATAACCAACTGTGCGACCTGCTCAGACACCTCACCAGAAAAGGCTATTTCGTCTGGCAACCATGGTTTAGCGGTTCCTTTATGCTCTATAGACAGCACCGCCACTATCTTTCCCTGCGCCCGCACAGCCACACACAATAAGGAAGAGATGCCCTCACTGATAAACAATGCTAAATCTTCATTTACACGGGGATCATTACAGACATCATTTACCACAACCACTCGCTCTTGCTCTATGGCCTGAAAAAAACGAGGATAATTTTTGCGCGGGTAATTATTAGGTCGCTGATGCTGTTTAGTGCCATTCTCATATTCATCTAAGCCCAGCAACACATCCTGGCCATCACTCATCAGCCAAATGCCCGCGATTCCAACGTTTAATACTTGGGTCACTTTTTCTAATATTATCGGCACCGCTACCGCTATATCCCCTGTAATAATGGCTTCCACTCTAGACAATTCAAAAATAGCGCCGTGATATAGACGCTGCTTTTCTAACAACAAATCACGGTCACTTTTACTTTCAGCATTCATATAGGCCAAGGCAACAAGGCTGGCGACCTCGCCGTGAAAGGCCACTTCATCGCTATGCCATAACCGCTTATCACCTACATGCTCAGTAAAAAGTAATCCCAGAGGCTCGTCGTGAAGATAAATAGTGGTGCTTAGTGCGACGGTCACGCCCCACTCAGCTATTTGTTGCCTGGCAAACGCGTCAATATCGGGGCTGGGACGAGTAAAGTCAGTTACGCGTGTACGCATACTACGACTACACGCGAAATGATCAGGGAGCGTTTTTTGCCTATAACGTGCTAATTGCGCCTCATCCGCTGCGCTAGCGTATACAGTAAAACAACTTAACGTTTCTTGTTCAGCAAACAACCATATGCCCACATACTCAGCCGCCAAGGTTTTGGCCACGTTGGTAACAATAACGCCTGCAGCCACAGTGAAATCACTATCATATATAACATTTTGATCGACCAAGTGATTAATAGTTAATTGCTGTTGGTTTATGCGGGTAATACGCTGGCTGTATTCGTCTATATTGTGCTTATAAAACTGCTCGGGAAATATCAACTCCAACAAGCGTAAAACATTAGTCGCATCTATTGCCATGGCTTGACCAGCTTCTAGGCCATAAACCAAATCGACAGGAATATTGGCTAAGCTGGCCAGCTCGACCTCGGTTAGACTTTTATTTTGGCGACAGGCTTTAATCGCAGCCGCCAAATAACGGGGGTCGAATAAATTTTCCAGCGCGGAGGGTGTTGTTATAGTCATAAAATAAAAAGCAAAACACACCTGAATGATAAATACTAAAGTTGACAGTTTAGACGGGGTAATTGCTATTGAATAGCTTTGGTTTTATTTAAACACGTAAAAATAGTTTTCTTCTGCTTCATCTCATATCGCATCACAGAATAACTCTATGTTTGTTCTATCTTCGATTAACCCTTAGCCTATAATACGGTTTTATCATCTTCACCAGCGCGGGCCTAGCTATGTTTGAAACTCTCTCTCTTTTACCTGACGACCCTATATTAAGCTTAGTCACCGCTTTTCAGCAGGATAATAACCGTCACAAGATCGACCTAGGAGCGGGTGTCTACAAGGATGAAACCGGCACAGCGCCTATATTAAACAGCGTAAAAGACGCCGAGAGCCGTTATTTAAGCGTGCAAAAAACCAAGAACTACACCGGTATAGCCGGTGATCCCGATTTTAATCGCTGCATGGAAAATCTGTTATTCGGCGATCAACACCCCGCCCGGCAAGCGCAGCGCCTCAGCACCCTGCAAACCCCTGGCAGTAGCGGCGGCTTATATTTGGCCGCGCAACTGATAGCCCGCAGCAACCCTAAAACTACGGTATGGATGAGCAACCCCACCTGGGATAATCATTATGCTATTTTTGCAGCCGCCGGTTTACGCACCGCAGCCTACCCATACTATCGTATAGGGCAGCAGGCAGTGGACTTTGCAGAAATGCTAGAAACACTAAACAGCCAAGCCCAAGCGGGCGATGTGGTGTTATTACACGGCTGCTGCCATAACCCTTCGGGTTCCGATTTATCGGCGCAGCAATGGCGCGAGCTCACCACGCTGGTACTAGCAAAAGGCTTAGTGCCGGTAATCGATCAAGCCTACCAAGGCTTTGGTCAGGGCCTACAAGAAGACGCCTACGGCATACGCTATATGGCGGAACACTTGCCCGAATTAATTATCAGCGCCTCCTGCTCGAAAAACTTCACTCTGTACCGTGAGCGCACTGGCTGCATTAGCGTTCTCAGTAGCAATAGCAGCCAAAATCTACAGATTGTCAGCCAATTGCAAGCCATAGCCAGATCCTGCTACTCCATCCCCCCCGCCAACGGCGCCGCTATCGTCAAAACCATTTTGATGGATAGCAGCTCAACACAGGCTTGGCAGGATGAAGTAGAGACGATGCGCTTACGCCTATTAGGCATGCGTAACCAGTTAGCGGCACAACTGCAGCAAAAACAACAGCGGGTAGACTTTAGCTATTTGCTAAAACAGCAGGGCATGTTTTCGTTTTTGCCTTTAAGCACAGCACAAATTACCGCGCTGCGCGAACAGCACGGTATCTATATGTTGGCATCGGGTAGAATCAGTTTCACCGGCCTAACAACGGCCAATATAGGCTACACCGCCGACGCGATAGCAGCGGTGATGCTATAAGCGGCAAGCCACAAGTTTCAAGCTACAAGAGCAAGCCCACAACACGCGAGCCTAACATCTTGTGGCTTGCAGCTTGAGGCTTAAAGCTTAAAGAAATGTTCACGGTAGTATTGCAGCTCGGCGATAGACTCGCGTATATCATCCAGAGCCAAGTGAGCACCTTTTTTAGTGAAACCGGCCTCCAAATCTGGACGCCAGCGCCGCATTAGTTCTTTAGGAGTACTGACATCTAAATTGCGGTAGTGAAAATACGCCTCTAACGCTTTCATTTCGCGCACCATAAAACGCCTATCTTGACCCACACTATTACCGCACATGGGTGACACCCCTGACTCTACATAGGGTTTTAAGAATTCTATGGTTTTTTGCTCGGCTTCGGCAGCGCTAATGGTGCTTTTGCGCACCCGCTCAACTAAGCCAGAAGCGCCGTGATGGCTGGTATTCCACTCATCCATTGCCGCCAACACATCATCGGGCTGGTGTATGGCCATCACCGGACCTTCGGCGAGGATGTTTAAATCGCTGTCGGTGACGATGGTGGCGATCTCAATAATACGATCAGTTTCGGGCTCTAGGCCCGTCATTTCTAGGTCTATCCAAATTAAATTGAGGTTGTTAGACATGCATAATTCCAAGTATTTGTGCGCTTAGGCCATTAAATCAGGGTTAAGTGTAGCAAAGCACAGCCTAAGGATTAATAATACGCTCATCTATTTTTGCAATGAGCACTTAATGTCCAAGCGCAAACTCAATCGCCGTCAAAACTGGCGCATACAGAAAATCCAAAATGAACGCAGCGAGCGCGCCAACAAACGCAGCCTACGCATAGATGAACAAATTAATGAAGGCGAGCTGGGGCCAGAGCAAAATGGCCTAATCATCGCCCATTACGGCCAGCAAGTGGACGTAGAATTGATAGATCAACCCGGCGTGGTACAACGCTGCCACCTGCGCGCCAACCTAGGCTCTTTAGTGACCGGCGATAAGATTATCTGGCGCGAGGGCAAACCCACCGGTGTAGTCGTCGCCACCACTGATCGCAACAGCGAACTGTCACGCCCCGATAGCCACGGCAACCTGCGCCCCATCGCCGCCAATATCGATTATATTGTCATCGTGCTGGCCCTACACCCCGAACCCCACGCCAACTTAATCAACCGCTACCTTGTGGCCGCCGAGGCTGTCAATATAGAGCCGTTAATCTTGCTCAACAAAGTTGATCTGTTAGATGAAACCGGCCGCCAGCAAATGGATGAGCTGCTGCATATTTATCCACACATAGGTTACAAAATTTTAGAAGCGTCTACTAAAAACCAGGATGGCCTCAGCGCGTTAAAAGCCACACTCAAAGATCGCACCAGCGTGTTTGTTGGGCAATCAGGCGTCGGTAAATCATCGTTGATTAACGCCCTGCTACCGGGTGTGGATATAAAAGTGGGCGAGCTGTCACCCTCTCGCAACAAAGGTATTCATACCACCACCACCGCGAAATTATTTCACTTCCCCGAAGGCGGCGATTTAATCGACTCACCGGGTATACGCGAGTTTGGCCTATGGCATATGAGCCGAGAACAAGTGGCCGACGGCTTTATAGAATTTCGCCCCCACTTAAACATCTGCAAGTTTAGAGACTGCAAACATGAAGGGGAGCCAGGCTGCTCGTTGCAAGCAGCTATAGATGAGGGCAAGATCAGCAAAAAAAGAATCGATAGTTATATCTCTATTGCCAATTCTTTAGAGCAGCTGTAAACATCGAACTAACTGAAAAAAATAAAACCTGAACCACATACGCCCTAACTATCAAAAGTCGGTATCAGGAACACTTACAAAAACTACAGACCACTACATATGGCACAACTCTTTCAACTCACACTCCACCATTTCGGCAAAGCTGGCTAATAACTCTCTGCTTTCACTGTCAAAGCTTCGCGACTTATCATCGATAATACACAGGGTGCCCAGCTTATACCCTTGGCTAGAGCTTAATGGGCAACCCGCATAAAAACGTATATTGGGCGGACCCGTGACTAAAGGGTTGTCGCTAAAACGCTCATCTTCCAACGCATTCTCAACCACAAAAACAGCGTCGCCCAAAATGGCATGGCCACAAAAAGAGATATCCCTAGAGGTTTGCTCAGCGTCTAAGCCACAGCGTGATTTAAACCACTGCCTATCCTTATCAACAATACTGACTAAAGCGATAGGCACGTTAAAGGTGCGCTGCGCTAAGCGGGCAATACGATCAAAGCGCTCTTCAGACTTAGTGTCGAGTATATTATGCGCAACTAAATCCAGTAAGCGCTGCGCTTCGTTGTCAGGAGAATCTGGCGTTTTCATGGGCTATCCCTATTTATCAATAATGGCCCTGGTGGCCTTGAGACACAATCAACGTCCAATAACTATAAACTATAAGCCCGTATTCGCCACCGCCTTGCATGTGCTTTTAAAGCTACATTTAGTACAATCACCGCCTTTGTTATCAACAGCCATCACTAAGGATGCTTTGTGAACGTACTTTTCATTATCGCTCAATATCTTACCCCCCAACATTTACTGTCTCGTTTGGTAGGTAAAATCGCCGACTGCGAATGGCCTTGGGTAAAAAACACCTTTATTACTCGCTTTATCAGCCATTACGGGGTGAATATGAGTGAGGCCGCCGACCCCGAGCCCCTCAATTACAAAAATTTTAATGCCTTTTTTACCCGCGCCCTAGCCCCCGATGCCCGCCCCATCGTTGCCAGCGACAACAGCATTGCCTGCCCAGCCGATGGCTCTATTAGCCAGCTAGGGGATATTGAGAATGGCCGTATTTTTCAAGCCAAAGGCCAAAGCTATAGCTTGCTAGAGCTATTAGGCGGCGATGTAGAAACTGCTCAGCCCTTTGAGGGTGGTAAATTCGCCACGGTTTACCTCTCACCCAAGGATTACCACCGCGTGCATATGCCCATGGCGGGCACGCTCAGGTCCATGACTTACGTACCCGGTGATTTATTCTCGGTTAACGGCGCCACCGCCGATAATGTACCGCGCCTATTCGCCCGCAACGAACGCACCGTGTGCATATTTGATACCGAAGTAGGCCCCATGGCCGTAGTGTTAGTAGGCGCCATGATAGTGGCGGGCATAGAAACGGTATGGGCCGGCCAAGTTGCCCCCATCAAACGTCAAATTCAAGTCCACAATTACCTGCAAGATAATCAACAGCAGAGCATACGCTTAGAAAAAGGTGACGAGATGGGCCGCTTTAAGCTAGGTTCTACCGCTATTGTTATCTTCCCCAAAGGCGTGATGGAATGGGATGATAAATTCTCAGCGGAGTACCCTACCGTGATGGGCGAACTGTTCGGCGAAATCACCCCAGCGTAAAAGCTACGCAATTTAGGTAGTTATCTTGGCTGAACTCAGCGACCTGCAATACGGGCTTATTGCCCTCAGCTTTATTTGGAGCGGCTTTGTACGCTCCGGCTTAGGCTTTGGCGGGGCAGTGTTATCACTGCCTTTTATGTTGTTTATACACAATGACCCGCTGGTTTTTCTGCCGTTAATTTCCATACATTTATTATTTTTTTCAGCCCTAAGCATTTGGCAGGACCAACGCCAGCTCAATAAATCAGCCATCACCACACATAGCAGCACTATCGATTGGGCCTATTTAAAAAAGTCGCTGTCGATAATGATAGTGCCCAAGTTAATTGGCGTGTTTGGTTTAATCACCTTGCCCAGCAATATACTCAGCGGCATTATTTTTATTATCGTCGCCAGCTATGCCATTACCTATATTATTAACAAACCCTTTAGCAGCAATAATAAATGGTTGGATATTTTCTTCTTGTGCCTAGGCGCTTACGTTAGTGGCACCTCGCTAATAGGCGCGCCTTTAATTATTGTTGCCTTTGTTAATCATGTCGCCAAAGAGCAGCTGCGCAATACGCTATTTATGCTGTGGTTTATTTTAGTGGCGATTAAACTGGCGGCATTTATTATTGCGGACGTGGACCTGCAATTAATTCACCACCTGTGGCTACTGCCTTGCGCGGGTTTGGGCCACTGGCTGGGTTTGCTATTGCACAAAAAATTATTACAGGCCGAAACTCAGGTGTTTTTTCGGGTGGTGGGCTGCGCCCTATTGCTGGTTAGCCTTATAGGCTTATGGCAGATGTTTGCTTAATTTGTAGCTTGTAGCTTGTAGCTTGTAGCTTGTAGCTTGTAGCTT
>TARA_R110000868_G_scaffold102091_1_pt1 | contig 101403 bp, 88 predicted proteins | sample TARA_R110000868 | Tara Oceans TARA_R110000868 (sample SAMEA4397489) | marine metagenome | biome: Polar Biome; feature: [SRF] surface water layer (ENVO:00010504); material: water (ENVO:00002006), including particulate matter (ENVO:01000060) such as... | depth 5 m
TGCCTTTTTATTTCATCTATTGTTTGTAAACAGAGTTCAGTCGGACGATGGTCCTTGCGTGACGAACGAGCATAGGGCCAGCAGTAGCTACAATTATAATTGCAGAACCTACCAAGTAACCAGCTGACAGTGAAGAGGTCTCTGTACAATAGAGTACGCTGTCCAACACTAACAATGTCATCAAATGGTATTTTTGTGAAGTCGTAATTGCTCCATTTTAAATCTTCAGTCATAATGTATTATAGCACTATTCAATATTAATGTCAAACTCTTTTTGAAAGTTATTCGCCTAAAATTTCTACAAGATGCGGGTATATTTCTCTATAATTAACACCTTTCCATTTTTCTTGTTCGGCAAAAAACTTTTTTGCGTCTGATATAGTTTCTTTATTACGTCGCGACCCGATGTCGTGAATCTCGTTGATTAGAAATCTTTTATGATGAAAGTTAATATCATCAGTTAAATCTGCTGCTGCGTTTAAATAATTCTTGAATCGTTCAGGTGCAATCCACAGAGACAAGGATAATGGTCCATATACAGCGTTATTACCAAGTTGTACATTTGGTTTACCTAGTTTATTCAAATTTTGCACATACTTTACAACTTCAGTTAATCCAGGAGCAGTCAAATTTGTAAGTGTAGGTAATATCGACACTAATTCTATTATTTTGTTTTTACAAATTTCTTTAATATTCTGTTCAAACCTACTCCATACCAATCCATCTCTAACTGCACTATCCCCTACCTCATCCATACTAACACTGATTTTCCATTCAAAGTGAGGGTTATTTTCAACAACCTCAAGAAATCTATCTAGCAACTTTGGTTTAATATTCATATTAGTTGTAATCATTATACAATGTTTATAATTTTTATTTACAGATTTGCCAATATTATCTATTACATCAAATATACTCAATTCAAGTAACGGTTCTCCTCCTGTGAAATTAAAGCGTAAGGGACGTTCTACAGTAGGAAGATATTGATACAATTCTTCAAGCACTGCATCCTGCCATTCTTGCTGTGTCTCTGTTTTTGGTAAGCCTTGTACATCTGCCCATAAGCTGCTAACTGTAGGACCACAATACATACAAGTCATATTACATGTAGTGCTGTACATAATTTCAATACTATGAGTTAAATCTGTTTTTAACTTGTTATAGTTTTCCTTATCCCAAGTCCAATTTAGCCATTCATTATTTCCCCCAAAGTATCCTGCAGGAAAAACTTGTGCGCAATCGGAACAATCTTTTGGCAATTTATCTTGTTTAACCATAACTTTTTTATTCTTTGACAAACTTTTGCGATTGTTAAAAAAGTCTTTGCCCATTGACTTTATTTCTTCTGGTGTAAAGAAATCCCATTCGTGTGATTTACAACAGTTTGCGATACGACTAGCCGGAAGTCTTATATCTACATCTGTCCACATTTTGCTGCATATTGCTTTAGTCATAATGTTCCCTCAAACAATTCTTTGCCCCAAGGGTAATGATCAAAGTATTTTTCATTACTCCCATATTCCCATAGTCTTAAATCTCCAGACCATCGATATCTGGTTTCTTCGTCGAGTGTTTGTACTTCAGTTTTTAAATTTTTTCTAAATTGCAACCAGTTAGGATCTATATTACGTTGTTCTAAATTTAACTTATTTAATTTTTTAAGTACTTTTTTTCTATATTCCAAAGGTACTAGTTGCCATCGAAACCATTCAGGATGTTGTATTTCATTAAATGCAATATACTGAGCATTTTGGGAGATTGCCCATTCTAGAAAATCTGCCGCGCCTAATACATTTAATTGTGTAATTACAGGAGTAAGTGTTACTGTTGAAATATTACTTTGTTGTAGTTTTGAAAAATTTCTTTTGATAGATTCCCAATTACTTCCTGTTCTTTGATATTCTATCCATTTGCCTACTCCGTCAATGCTACAACTAATTTCAACATGCCAAAAGTTTTCTAAAAGTTTTAAAAATGAAGTTTTAACTGTAGTACAATTTGTCAAAGTAAAAACTCTCAGAGTCTTGGATCTGCCTGATTCTACAAGTTTTTTCAACAGCATAGAAACTTCTGGCATAATAAAAGGTTCGCCTCCTCCAAATTTAATCAAATTTATTGTAGGGGTATCCATTATAGTTTGATATATGTTATTAACTAAATTTTCATTTACAGGGCGAATTGCATCTCCAGTTTTAAGTATTTCTTGCCATTCAGGAGACTTTTTATTTTCGCTAGGAATATAAGCACCTTCTTGTATAGCATCATACATTTTTTTAGCCAACTGATTGCTGTATTCAGGCGTACACATTTTACATGCTAAATTACATTTGTTGCCCAGTCTTATATCAAGCACAGTTAATTCTAAAGTTGTGTCTGTATGTTCTTTGCTCATACTAGTTCTATAACTAGTTAAACCCTGATCTTCTAAATCCCAGCATCTATTGCAAGCACTTGGTCGTTTGTCATCTAAAAAATCTTGTCTAAGTTGTTTTAAAAAGCTGTTGGATTTAAAGTTTTCAGTTAAAGATCTTTTGTCTAAATCCGAAACAGGTCGCATTTGACAGCAAGGACCAATTCCGTTTTTTGCTTGTTCAATATAAATTTCTCTAAAAGGCACATAACAAAAATTTTTCATAACTTAAACTCCGGTATTAACTCAAACAAGTTTTCGTTTCTACTAGAATCTAATGCACTAGTGTAAGACAAGAACTTATTGTATTTATCGTGCCAATCTTCGGCATACATATAATCAATAATACCTTGTACTTTTTCTAAATGTAAATGGGGTTGTAACTGTGTTGCTGCTTGATCTTTTAAATGTTTTGGCAAAACTCTTATGTTCAAGTGATCTGGATGATTAAGAATATTAAAATATATTTTATGTCCGTAAGGAGTAGCCCACTCTATTAACTCAGGCAGTCTTAAGATATTATACATCTGCACAGTACAATGTATTTCAATATTTGCATTAGGCAGTTGTCTAATAGTTTCAAAGTTCTTTACAATTGTAACCCATTTACTTGGATGTCTAATATAATGATCTAATGCACCAACAGCATCTATTGAACAATTAAGTTGTACTCGCTTAAAGTGTGGCCAGCGTTCGAGCAACCAAGGCGGTAATTTAACTAAATTAGTATTGTACTTTAATCGTATATTCTTTGCAGTACCGTTGTCAATAAAATAATCTAATAATTTCTGCTGCTCTTTAATGACTGTAGGCTCGCCGCCTGTTAAATATATTTCGTCAACAGTATGTGCAATACTAAACAAATTTTCCCAAGTCTTTTCCTGCTCGGGCCAATTCATATTACTAAGTCTGGTGTATTCACTTTCGCTTAGTGCATTGTTGACTAAGTTCCATTCTTTAACCCACATGTTACTTGCATACGGATTACACATACGACATTTTAAATTACACAAGTTTCCTAACCGTAGGTCAACATATTTTATGTCGAATGGTGCATCTTCTGTGTATTCTTTATCTTCTTGCCATTTACTGTTCCAGCTTTGTCTAGCACTTTTTATTCCAACGTCTTCTTCTCTAAAACATCGTGTACACATTTCTGGGCGTTTACCGTTGAGTAGCTGTTTACGAATAGTAGTATATACTTCACTGTTCCAGGCTTCTTCTAAGTCGTCTCGTTGTAGTTTGTATGGAGTGCCGTCTTCTTTAGTAATAAAGTTTTTTCCAGGAGTACTATTACAACACACGCGAAGATTGCCGCTTGCATTAGTAGCAAGGTGCATCCACGGTAAAACACAAAACGTATTACTCATAATATTTCCAAACTTGCTGTTGTTCTATCTTTTGATTTTTGTATTTGTCTTTTAATCTACTCATGAAAACAAATTGCTGTTGCATAGCTGCATCGTTATTACAAGTATATAGTTTATTTAAACAACTAGAGATAAAAGATTTTTCGTTGTGATTAGCAGGACAAATATTATTTAACAACGATATTGCGTCCTGCTGTAACTGACTAGGAACAAATTTTACATCTAAGTATGCAGGATTATCTAATGCTATAAGATCAATATTAAAATTATGTAGTCTAGCTGTATTAATTATGTTTTCAATATCAAGTAGATTATAGACCTGTAATGTAAATGCAATCGATTTGTAAAAATTTGTATCGTTAATTAATTTAAAAACATCATTCATTTGAGACCACTTGGCAGGGTGCCTTATATATTCAAATGTATCTTCAACTCCGTCAATACTTAAAATAAAACTAACGTGTTTAAACTGATTTAATGTTTCTATCCACTCGGTTGTTAACAATGTTCCATTAGTTATTAATACCAAGTCAATATCTTTTGATTTATTTTGGTCAATACAATATGTTAGCAATGTTTTTACAGCAGGTACCATTAACGGCTCGCCGCCTGTAAATTTTAGTTGCCTAAGTCCGTTGTCTATTATTTCTTTTATAGTATTAACAAAAACAGGATCGTTGTACCATTTACTTTGTACAAAATCTTTTTCATAAGAATTTATACCGTAATCAATTCCAGTATCGTTGTATATTTTTTTAAATTCATTTGCATATGTACTGCTGCTAAAACTACTACACATCCTGCATGATAAATTACAATAGTTTCCAAGTTTTAAATCTAGTTCAATGGGATACGTTTTAATCGAATAAATTTCCTTACAAAAAGTATCCCACTCGTTTCTAGTTTTATAATTGTCAATAAATTGCTGACGTAAACTTTTAACACCTATTGATTCTTTTTTCCAGCAGCTAACACACGCAGCAGGTTTTTTACCTGCGATCATTTCATTTCTAACTGTCGTTAATTCATCTCCGATCCAGTAATCCTTAAAACCATCAAGAAACTTACTTTCACTAGTAACAGCATTGCAACACAGCCGGTTGCGACCATTAGTGTTGATACAATGATGGTCCCACGGAGCAGGACAAATTAAATTGATATTTGGGTTTTTATCCATGTTGCAACTTTTTGTACTGCTTCTTTGTCAAGGTGATCTCCATTATCGAAAACGTGTTTTTTAAAATATTTTTTTCCTAGCATATTTTCAACACTGTTTAAATTTGTATATTCTGGAAAAAAATCAAGAAATCGTTGTCGGTCATCTTCTCTATGAAAAAATAAAAAGTCAGAGTTTTTCATAGCATGTTTAATATACATTGCCCATTCTAATTTCTCAAGTGAAGTATCCATGTACGTATACAGTATTTTATGAATTGCAGATGCAAGTTTTTTACTTATGTGACGATAGATTCCGGTATTGTTAAAATTTATACCCATGGTTATAAGTATTATTGCTAAATCGGTGTTATACATAGTATGATTTTCTGTTCTGGTTTCCCTGCAACAATCTAGAGACTCTGTCTCTATTGTTATTCTATACGGGGTGGTAACTTGAAAAATTTTAAAAGAATCTATATTTTTGTTGTTGTACTTTAAAAGTTGAGATACAGACCACTTAACGCTCGAGCCGCCTTTGCTGTAATCATCTATACTGTATTCTTTGTAGACGTCAGCAAACTCTCTAGTCCAACTATGATAGTCAGGCGGTATTCCTTGTGTAAAGCTGCATCCAAACGCTGCTATTTGTTTCATTTTATTTCTCTTAAAAATGTAAGTAATAAGCCCATCTTTGTTGTCCAGTGGGTATCCTGGCGGCCTTTGTTTGTTGCATGTAGTTGTACTGCATCAAACACGATAGGAGCACGAGGTTTCCATTCGCAAGTTAGTTCTGGCGACAAGCCAGTTAATCGTCTATAAGGGGTATAATACAAATATTCATCGTAGTGATCTTTATTGTATTTTACAAGATTTGTTTCTTTATCTTGTATACTGCCATCTAATAAACAAAAATCAACATCTGCGTGATTTTCTACAATAGGATATGTTGTAGCAACAGTTTGTTCTGGCTTTTTTCCGTGGTGATAAACGTGAGCAAAATCAACATGCCGTTGATCAAAAAATACACCATGACTTTCGATGTTACTAGGAGCAGTGAATAACGGAATAATAATATTGCGCCACGGTACATACTTGCGACTGGCACTATCCGCTGGCGTTTTAGATAAGCTGTTTTGCCAATCACTTTCTCTAGTACTATCGTTGTGTAACCCATACTGACTAGGAGTGATAAAGAAATTGCCACCTACAACAGGTGATGTTTCTGCACCCGGTACCATTTGATTAATACGATCTGCAAACTTTTCGTATACGCCCTGTAAGTTACCGCTTATAAACATTGTACCATTGTCGTTGTGTCTAACCGTTCCGCACTGACTAAAGGCGTATCCATACATCCAACTAATTTCTTCTTCAGTAAATGCTTCTTCGAACACTTGTGCTTTTTGAAAATTCTTCGAAATATTCTGTTTAACTAATGGATCTTTTAAGTCAGCTAACCAATGCTCGTATTCTAATTTGTAATTCTTATGATTGGCAATGTCTTCTGGGGTATTAATATTTGCAAGCATTTAATGTCCTTTTATCAGCTCAGGTAAAATAAAGTCTTTGATCATTTCTTCATTTATAGCATCTGTAAAATGTGCAGGATCACAAAGTATATTTTCTTTACCATATTTGTTTTTATAATAGTCGTGTGCGTTCATAAAGTCGCCAAACTTAATATATGTTTGATTACCTATAACACTTTTAAACGGAGGTATTTGTTCCATATGCCAATTTTTTGCCCATGCTATTACTCTAATACCTAATAATTCGCACAAGTCAATTGTGTGTTTCATATCTATCAGTGACCAAAATTCGTTCATTGTACAATCGGCAGCAATGCTTTCTTGAAATCGTTTCCAGCAGTTATACTCAGCTTCTGTTCCAAAGTTATTATAATCAAGGTCTTGATGTAGATAACGCTGATATTGAAACATACTTGCACTATCTTTAAATACATCGTTGATTATAGTATCAATGTCTTGTTCTTTCCATATAACTTTATAAGATTCTGTTTGTGTTTTAACATTAAGCATCGATCTATTATTAATTACTTCCATTAGTAATGTATTAATATTATGCTGTTTTTTTAAATATAATACTTTATTTAAATACAATTCTGTACCTTTACTGGCGCAGGCTGCATTCACAACTTCTATATTGCTATACTTTTTAATCCAAGTTTCAAACGGCAATGCAAGATCGTTTTTTCCTGTAGCAGGATTTAAGTGACTTCCTACACTAAAACTACTACCTACAATACCAAGTTTCACTGTGCATCCTTAAAGATTTCAATCATTTCTGGAAATGTCTCAGCAAACGTAATACCGCGTTGCTTATCACATAGTCCTAAAAACTCTTTCATCTCAGGCAGGCGTTGACTCCAGTCTTCGCTTTCCATAAAGCTGAGTATTCCATCAAGTCGCTTGATGCCGTAATCAGCACTGCGAAACTGCTCGTATGTTATGTTACCCTTGTGCCATTCTGGAATGCCCAACTCCCAGTTGGCTTCCCACCATGGATACCACGATTCGTACTTTGCTCTACACTTGACTTTGAAGTCTGCTGGCAAGCTCTTGACATTCAAGTGCGCCGGCCAGTATACAAAGTGCTGACTAATGCCGCCGGCGCCGAATGGCCACATGTTGACTTTCTTAAACTTCTGCTCTAACTTCCATTGAATAAAGTCTGGCAAGTAGTATACGTTTAATGCTTGCACTGCACATGCAATAGTAACTTCAACATTATTACTAGTCCGAGTATCTAGCAGATGAAATACTTCTTCTTGGCGACTCCACTTGCTAGGATAACGAATATAGTCATTCATTTCTTTAATACTGTCTATACTGTAGTGGAAGCGTACTAGCTTGAATTCTTTCCACAAATCAAACAAATCATCGCGCCATTCAACTCCATTTGAGTTATAACGTAGTTCTAAATCTTTTGCGTACCCCATCTTAATAGCGTATTCAAGTATTTCGTAATGCTCTTCAATGATAAGACTTTCGCCGCCGGCAAAGTAAATCTGCTGCATACTGGACATCTGCTCGTAAAACTGCTTCCAGAATGTAGGATTTTGTTTGTGCCAGTTATAGCTGCTGCCGTTGGTGCTGCCTTTGTCTTCCCATTGCATAATCTCTTTTAATGATTCGTTCTTTACTTCAGGGAAGATCTTTTTATAATCTTTAATCCAGCCACTACTATCATGCGGGCTACACATAACACAAGCTAGCTGACACTTTGTTCCAAAACGCAAATCAATATATGCTAGATTGGGAGGCACTTCTCCGTCAGGTTGTGTATCGGCAAGTATTTTATCTAAGTCGACCCGGTCGCTCCAATACTTGGTTTCCCACATACGCTTGCTGCGATGTCCGGCTGCTTCTTCTTTATAGCATTTTAGGCAGCTGGGCGGCTTTTCCCCCGCAAGCATTTGCTTGCGAACGTTCTTCATATAGTTGCTGTTCCACGCTGTTTCAAAGTCACTAACGTTCAAGTTATTAGGCTTGCCGTCGTCAGTCTTTAGAATGCCTACTTGGCCTCCATACTCTTTATCATTAGTTGCACCGACACTACTTGCGTTTGCTGTGCAACATACTCGCATACTACCATCTGGTCTTGTGCTCAAGTGTACCCATGGTAAAAGGCAAAATGTATCCGAAGGGTATTTTTTATCTGTCATGCTAATACTTATTTAAACTGTTCTGCAAAAGGATCAAATTCGGCGCCGCACTTCATTGCACATACTTTTAGTTTGCCGGCGCCGCAGCTTGGTTTGCTCCAACTGTCCTGTATTCTATCAAATACACCTGTAGCAAATACTGCTGCTAAACCCTTACGTGCATCTAATGCACTTTTATCGGGTATAAAGTCCCATATCTGTTCTACCTTAGGATCCTTGTGCCACCACTTGTACATGCGTCCAGCAGTCCAGCAGCAAGGTAGTGCAAGTCCTTCTGCTGTAATAAACAAACTATTGTCTTTCTTAACTTTACATATAATAGGTGCAGCATCATAATATGCATCCATACTGCCGTATTTGTTAACTATTACTTCTTGCTTGCTGAGTGCAGTGTTAACATACTTTTCATCTGGCTTTTTAAGTTTGGCAGTTTCGTTACCTTTACGGTCAACTGCTTGATGTGATTCTTTTTTCTTTGAATCCTGTGTAATGAAACGCCCTGTTTTCTTTTTTATAAACTTTTCGCAACCCCAGGCGTTAGCAAGTTCTTCTGCTTCTTCTACCTGATGTTGATTGTGTTCGAAGATCAGGAAGTCCCATCGGGCTCGGCCGCCGGCTGCAATAAACGCCTTCATGCTGCGCTCTACATTATCCCATACAACACCTTGTCGATAAAGATGATTAGTGTCCCGAAGACCATCAACGCTAAAGATAACAGTACCCATCTTGCCGAACGTTTTTGCCAATCGTTTCCACCATTCTTCATTTTTTGCTCCTGCGTTTGTATTCATACTTAACCACATGTTAGGATTATGCTCGCGGAAGTATTCAAAAATTTCTAGTGTGTCGCGAGCTACAATAGGGTCTCCCAGGTTGCCGCACATATACATATTGTCAAGCTGTGCAATAAACTCTGGCAGGAATATTTTTTTGCAATCTTCTAAGCTGAGTTCATCCAGATTGATGTGCGGATTAATACCCTTGCCATTCATATTGCGATCGCACATAGGACAACTGGCTTGACAGTTTTGTGTTACTTCTAAATGGATTGATTTTATTTCATCATAATTATACATATTTTATGTAAGTGTCTATGCTGGGTTTTTGATCATGATCACTACCTGGAATACCGACCATTTGATTGTACACAGGACAAAGATAAGTTTTGCTGACCGATCTGTATCCAATTCCTAGATATAACTGCGGAGAAATTCCCAAGTCAATTACCATATCTTTTTTATTTTGTATACATGCACAAAATCCAACAGCTAACCCCATTGCAGGAGCAGCAAGACTTACATACATTGCAGCCAATCCTATTTCAACACCAGCTTCATAGAGATAGTAATTTTTAGGAACTCCGTCAATTGCTTCAGGTCTAATATCAAATGCAAGTATGTAAGGAGCAAGTGTTTGAGGATTGTATCTTGAATTAGGCTTACTCAAGTCTGCCAGGGTACCTTTATATATCTTATAACGCAATTCAGGCATTTTGTACGCAGGAATAACACGTATGTTATATCGCACTCGACGTTGTTTACTCGGTACAAACTCGTGTATACCGTTTATAATATCATCAATTAGTGTTTGGTCAGGAATTTGATCTGTCCAATTATATGTATTGATTCTATTATTTACAAGATAGTTAAACGTACCTACCTCGTAGTCAGGAGCGTTTAAAATATTATCTATTGTAATAGTTATTAATTTATTAATTTCTTCAGACGTAACAATTTTATTTATTAATTCATTGATTAATTTATAAGTTTTTATTTCTACATTTGTTGTGTTTAGTTGAGATTTTCCCCTACTCCAAAATTTACTAGTAATATGGCATGTACGAGTAGTACTATTGGTTTCAATATCAAGTAACCATGCATCATACACATAACCTATATCTCTATAGCATTTTTCAAATTTAGTTGTACGAGTAGGATAAGATGCTTTAATCCATTCTATTGATTGGTTAATTATAGATTCTTTATTTTCTTTTAACACATTAATTAAGTGCATTGTTGCTCCATTACTAATTTTATGTCTTTACCGGGTCCAATTTTACTAGGCAAATCGCCGTACTGTTCTATGTACCATGTAATAACTGCTACATACCAATTTTGACTATTGTGATGTGCATGTTTATTAAATTGCCAAATATTATTATTAGTTGCTTCCATTGTACTTAGCGCACGAGCACTTTCAGTCTGGAGCTGTCTAAGTGTTAAATTATTTAAATCCAATTTTCATAAACCTCTTGTATTTTGGCAATTCTAATTCTCCTTCATACAACACTGTTGTCATCGGGGCACTTGCGCTAAATTCTTCAATAGTATTATACGTATTTACATGTTCTTCAACTTCATGATAATCGTTTGCTTGTATAATTACTAATTTTCCTAAGGGTATTTTATTATACCAGCCTTTAAAATCTGGTAAATGCTCGCAACTTGTATTAATAATAGTATCTGGGTTATCCGTTATAGGATAGCTCATTCTATTGTTGGTGTTACTCCAATATTGCCAAGTATGCTCAGCATAGTTTATATCCATAATATCTTGTGTAATCGATTTAAAACGCCATTGATCAGCGAACCATGGCGCATTAAATACTTCAGCAATATTAACACAAGTTGGATCAATGTCAAAACTACGAATTTTGTTTATTTCTAACTTTGATTCAAACAACATAGTAGCTAATGTAGCATACCAGCCTGCACAGAGAAATAATGTTCCTAAATCTACATTACATTTTTTAAGTTCACTTACCAACCACATTTTACTTTGTAGTTGACCTCGACTAAAACAGTCGTTGTCAATTAGTGTTTCATTTACAAAGAAATTCTTAAATGCTGCTACAAACTGTGTGTTAACATAACGATCTAATATAGGCCAAAGTTTCCAAGTATTATCTTCTAATACTAATTTACGTAAATCCTCGTCGTTAGTCAATCTAAAGATACTGTGTAAGTTTTGCTCAATCACAGCCTTTCGTAATTCTTCAATATCACCATTGACTATGCTAGGTAATAGTCTAAACACACTGCTTAGATCTTGGTCAATATAGGCTCTACGCAAATCAGCTAATTTACTATTAGCCGGATACAGTAACTCGAATCTATCTAGTAATTCAAACGTTTGCATTAAATTGCTCCATTAACCAATCAAAATCATTTATTTTTTTAAGTGCATCTATGTTATCTTGATTTCTTGCACCATATACTGCGCCTGCTTTGGCTCCTGAGATAGCATACTCTCCAAAAGGTCTATTAGTACCAACTGTACACCAAGTATGCAAACGTTCATCAGTTTCATTATTTTTTTGTCTATCAATAATTTTACTTGCAAGTTTTGTACATTCTCGAAATGCACTTTTCCATGTATTAAACGGATCTGTATTAAATGCTGTAATGTTTGAAATGTTATGTACTGCTTTAAATTTGGTGCTAATACTAGTAGTCATATCTGTTTTGCTAGTATCCATATCAATTGTTAATTGTGTTGGAAATAACTTTACTCCGCCGTATCCGTAAACCATATCGTTAATTGGATTCTGTGAACGCCAGACGTGTACTGTTTCTTTATCCCACCGTGCAACTTGATAATCAAAGTTAAAGTTGTCGGTAATTATTGCATCTCCGTCAATTATCCAAAATAGATCAGTGCTACAAAGTTTTGCACCTTCTATATGTGCTTGGTGAATACCTTTAACTCCGTGTATGCGTTTACATTTAGGAAAACGTTCTAATATGCAAGCATAATTTTCATCTGCATTTGGTTCTTGATAACTAATAAAAACTATATCATACGGCTTAGGAGTTGATATTACAACATTGACTTCTTTTTTATTTGCTATAAACTTATAATCAAACTCTCGCTGACTAAATTTTGCATGTTTACTACACAATACTATACCATCATGATACTTTCCATTTAAATAAACATGATTAATAGTTCTATTGAAACTATCGTTATGAGTAAAATACGTATCAAATTTGAATCGTGTAGACGGATTAACATAACTAGGTATCATCCAGAACAATTCTGTAATAATAGGATTTTCTAAATGAGACAAATATTCATCATAAGTATCACAAGCTACTACACTATAATTTTTCTTTGTACTTCCTACTACGTTATGCTCAATACGGTTTACCGGAAATCTATATTCAATCTCACGTTCGGCCAATTCTCTCCGCTTGCTACATAAAAATAATCCGTTATACAGGCGTTGATCATCAACATTGTGAATAAAAGCGTGGGTTTGGTTTCTTAATTGGATGTCGTGATGGCTAATATAAAAGTTATTAACTAGATCGATATCATGTGAGATCATGTTACTACTCATCCAAAACATTTCTGTTGTGCTGTTAGAAAATGCTTCTTTATAGTTGTTGTAACTATCAATAAAAAATAAATCGTAAGGTTTAGGAACACTTGCTACAATATTAACTTCTTTGCAGTTAACAAAAAATCTATGTTTAATTTCGTTGTCAGTTACATTTATGTGCTTTGGTATAAGAACAATACCGTCATAAAAATTATTGTTTTTAAAGACATGAACATAATTCTTACTCCATTCATCTGGAGTATAATCGAAGTCAAAGTTAACAATTAAATCATCCCAAACTATCCAATAGAAATCAGTTAATGCAATACGTTTGGCTTTACGAAAGTCGTTGGTTATTTTTGCAAGAGGAAACCTTTGCTTTATTTTTAAATATTCAGGATGTGTTTTATTTGAAGAAACAAATATTATATCATACATACTACTATTATATAGCCATCTTTTAAAAAAGTCAACACAAAAACGCTAAATAATTTGTAGGGAGATTATTACATGGAATACTTCGAAGGCGGATCTTATAGAATAAATATCGAAGGTGCAGATAGTACCCTTGTACTGAATAGTTTTACAAGAAGTTATGTTGGCAATTTAGTTGATGCATACGGAAATGTTGTGTTTGATTATATAACAGGGGCAATAAATTCTCCAATTAGCGGCAACTTGATTGCAACTGACGGAGAAATAATAATTGATGTTGACAATAAAACACTTCTTGTAAATTCAATTGTTGGTAATTTGTACAGTGAAATAGGAAAATTATCATACAATATCGAGACTGATACATTTATTGGTGATTTTAATGGAAACTTAGTTGACGATGGAGGCAATGTAGTTGTAGATATATACAACAAATCATTTCTTGGTAGTCTTTCGGGTGACATATATAACAGTACAGGCGATAAAGCATATGATTCAATAACTGACACATTTAGTGGAACACTTGTCGGCAATGTAGTTAATGCAGCCGGTGACGTAGTACTAGATGTAGATAGAAATTTATTTCTTGGTAATCTTTCAGGTGACATATATAACAGTACAGGCGATAAAGCATATGATTCAGTAACCGATACGTTTAGTGGAACACTTGTTGGCAGCTTAGTTAATGCAGCCGGTGACGTAGTACTAGATGTAGATAGAAATTTATTTCTTGGTAATCTTTCAGGTGACGTATACAATAATGTTGGTGCTAAAGTATATGATTCAGTAACCGATACGTTTAGTGGAACTTTATATGGAAACGTAGTTGATGATAATAATAATGCAATAGTTGATATATACAACAAATCATTTTATGGTAATCTAATAGGAGATTTATATAATAGTGACCTTACTAAAGTATATGATTCAGCAACTGATACGTTTAGTGGAACGTTTGTTGGCAGCTTATTTGACACTGACGGTAATATAATTATAGACGCAGTTAACAAATCGATAGTTGGTGGCTTAACAGGAGACTTATATAACAGTACAGGCGATAAAGCATATGATTCAATAACTGACACATTTAGTGGATTATTTAACGGTGATATAATTGGATCAGTAATTGGAAATATATCAAATACAGACTTTTTATATTATTTTAATACTACTAGCGGAGAAATAGCTGCCAAGTCAGTCGAAGCTGATGAAATACAAGGTAGAGTATCGGGTACATTTACTGGACAGTTAATGGATAGCAACGGTCAAATAGTATTTGATACTGATAGTCAAATACTTAGTAATATATCGTTAAACGGAATGTTATTATCATCTAACAATGTTATTGCATGGGATGCAAATACTAACGTATTTACAGGATCTTTTAACGGCAATATAATTGGCGATTTACTTGTTGAAAATATAATTTCAGGAGAAAATAAATCTGCATATCTAGCAATTAATACAGAAAAGGATATGAATGATGATTACGGGGGTATTAATTTAAACGTTCTTAAAACAAGTACAACACCTGGCGGTATATTCCTTACAAGAGGTCGAGGTACTATAACTGCACCAGAGGCTGTACAGCCTGGCGATCCTTTAAATTGCATTCTTTTTGGTGGAATATCTGAAGTAAATGGCAACAGTAAGACAACAACTCCAGCTGCGTTTATTATGACATCAGCAGCAAGTGATGGTACTGTAAATAATACTCGTATTAACGCAGAAATAAAAATAGGAGTAATTGATGACAACGGTGATGCAATCAATGCACTAACTATCAACAAGGATGGAAACTCTAATTTAACTATTAAAGACTTAACAGTTATTGGTGAAACTGGAAATACTCCATCTAATACTAGCACTCCTACTAAATGGTTAGAAATAACTGTAAATGGAGAAACTGTGTTTATGCCACTTTATGCATAATATTGATCAACTGAAGATTTTTTGAGTATTATGCCTAGTACTACCCAATACTCAGAAGTCTGATTTATGCCATTATGAATAACATCAACTGGCATAAGTATTACATCATCTTGCTTAATGTCAACTCTTTTGCCTTCGTTAATAATACAAACATTTCCGTCTATACCAACAACAGTATTGCATAGTAAATGGTAAACCGGCGTATCTTGATGTTGCTCACTGTCGAGATTCATTTCTGTATCTACGTGATCTGGAACAATACTGTTTGGTCCTATAATGTTAATATGCAATCTAACTATTCCAGTAATTTGTGTAGCTAAGTCGATTGTTTTTTTAAATATTTTTTTTGACGTAGGATCGACTCTTTTTTCAACCATGTCCCATATTTTTGCACAAAACCAGTTTACATCATCGCCTGGAAAAACTTCAATGTCATAAAGCTCTCTTGTTGATATATCTGCATTATTATACTGTAATTTTAAATTCATATACCAATCAATTAGTTCTTGATAATTATCAGCAGGTATAGTCGACAATTCTTCCATGAATGTGTTTGTTAAGATCTTTAAATCTATTGCAGTATTAAATTTTGTTGGGTCTAAAAACACCTTTTAATTATCCTTCTACTAAAGCCAATTCTATGCTTGTAATATAATTTATCAGCATATTCATCTATAGTATTCCATTCCATTAAATTAGAAAATTTATATTCTACTGTTTCTTTTTTTAAATCAACTGTAGATAAATTGCAATATTCAGGTAAGTTGTAATTAAACTTAAGAACAGTGTCTTCTTTTGTGTTTTGATCAACTGTAAAACTATTGCTTAAAAGAATTAATTCTGTTAGTATGTCACTGTTAATCTTATCTTTAAAATACTCTTTAGCCCATTTGTTTATTGCAAATTGAGTTTCATTACGCTGTTCATGCCATTTCATTTGATGAGCCCAAATTACAATATCGTCATTTTGAAAAACGTCAACTCCTTGATAATTTTCCTTCCAAAAAAATGATTCTAATTCCAAGCGTTGTTGTTCATACAGTTTATAAAATATCTCCTCTTTTAATAAGCAATTTTCAAAAAAGTCTTCATAGATATCTATAGCTCTTATTCCAAGATTTTTATAACTAAATTTTTGAAATATTTGTGTCCATCCATAATTGTGGAAATTAGTTAAGAACCATCCCCACATCCAGCCGTCGACAAGTTCCTGCCTAGTCATGTATTTTGTAGAAATTACATAATTGTGTTTTTCTGGTATTCTAGTTTCTTGACGAGGCTCAATAGTTTCGAACTGAAAAATTTCCATTTTATGTTCGTCTACCTGTTTAGCAAGTTCGCTGTTTCGTATGATTTCTAATGGAAATATTTCTAAACTATTGTGACAACCTAACTCTACAGCAGTACACAGCGTTTCTCTCCAACTTTGTTTTGTTTCGTATGGAAGCCCAATAATAAATTCTGTATAAAAGCGTATGTTATTATCATTGCATATTTGATACATTGTACCAAGTTGAGATACTTCCATGTTTTTACGATTGATTGCTTCGAGTGTCTTGTCGTGCATACTTTGTACACTTAAAGTAATTCCTCTTGCTAAGTCTACTTTGTGAAGAATTTTTGTAAGCTCTATAACCTTTTCGGTACTATTCTTGTACCATGTCATGTTTAATGCATGAGGATAACCAGTTTCAATTTTTTTCTTGCTGATATATTCAACTATTTCTTTGTCTCTTTCATAAAAAACACCAAAGTTTGCATCAGCTATATACATGTATTCTATTTTGTGTTTGCAAAACCAATCAATTTCATTAAAAACTTTTTTTAAATCAAACTTTTTAATTTTACTTTGTGTTAAACTTCCCCAATCACAAAATGTACATCCAAACGGACACCCTCTATTAGTTTCCATATTACTTGCCCACTTAGTATCAGGGTTATCAAGCACTATTTTAGACAAAAGGCTGCTGTCAGTGTATGGCGACGGAATGTTCTCTAATAAAATTCTTTTATGTAAATTATATACTGGTTTTACTTCATTGTTTAAATAATCATTAAGAAGGCTGTGTAAACTAATTTCGCCTTCACCAATTACAACAGAATCTACAAATGAGTTTCTATTTAAAAAGTTTTCATAATTTTCGTCTACCTGCGGACCGCCAAATACTATTAAACAACCTGGCCACCGACTTTTAATTTCCTTTGCTACACGTAAGTTATAATTTTCGTTCCAAATGTAATTACTAAAAAGACAAACTTTAGGATCTACCATTCGGTTTACGATGTTTTCAATTGGTTCTCTTTTAAATATTAGATCTTTAACTTCAAAATTATTTTTTATTTCATCAAACTGATCTACATAAGCCCATAGTGCTGCAATAGTGTAAGGAAGCCAGTGACTGGTATATATTCCAGTACCTTGTTGATAATTTGGATAAAATAAATATGTGTTATTTTTATTCATTATTTTAGTAAATGGTCTGTGTTTTCATAACATCTAAATGTTGCTACTTCTCTTATTTCATTGGTTGGATTATAAACACCGTGAGGTATATTTACTCTTAATATAGCTGGTTTATCAAGTTTAAATCTGTCAACTTCTTTGATCATTTTGTGATTTAACCCGCCACACATGTAAAAATCTTCATAGTATCTGTACATTTCTCCTTCGTCGTCAATCAACAATTCATAAAACAGTGTTTCAGATTCTGCACAGTTAACCAAAGGAATGTTTATTGCATTAGTAGGATCAAAGTCAGTTTCTTCTCTTTCGTCATCTCGTGCATCAATATGTACAAAAACTGCTTTTCCAGATTTGTGATCTTTTTCGTTTATATTATTAGGAGCATTATCAAATAATATCATTTGTCTCGGGGTTAATCCAAGTTTTGCAAACGCATCAACTACGTCAGGTAATTCTTTTTTTAAGGTATCAAGAAAATAGCATTGCCAGCATAAACTCTCAGGTTCCGATTTTTCAGCAACTTTTTTAAATTCGATAATCTGATCTCTTAGGGTTTTCCAATTAGGAATATCTATATAGTTATAATTTTTCAATGTTACTCCGTTGACGTTTTATTTTATTTTAAGAATATCGATGTAATTTCCTAAGTATAATTCTTCAAGGTATTTATGTATGTCGATACCCACTACCAGTTGTTTTAGAAACTCTTCTTGTTGTTTATTATGATCGACATGTTTGTAAAAAACTTTGTGATTGTGGGTTATGTCCTCTTGTATTCTGTCTTTATTTGTTTGTAAGTTTTCTAAAAAATATTTGGTATTTTCTATTACTGCATTCATTTGTTCTTCAGGATCTTCTATGTATCCGTAGTCCTTTACTTTAACATAATCTTCAAACATTCGCAACCCAATATCTTTACAGTATTGGAATCTTTCTGGACTATCTAATAAAATAAAAGGATGTTTATTAAATATTGCTAACCAAAGTTTTTCAGTTAAAAATCTCAAGTCATTTCCTGGTCCTTCGTTGATAACACTTAAACTAGTGTTGTTATAAATCTTGTTATCTAAATATCCAACTACACTCCACCATGATTGATCAAATACTTTGTTCTTTGCTAAATTAATACCAGACATGTTGCTGTATTGATATATTTGTTTGTAAACTGGATCTAATTCTCTAGTACAGTATTTTAAAAACTTTTTATAGTTGTTATCTGTATATTTTTTTAAATAATTACGGCACCATTTTTTATCATCCTCTGTCCAAGGAGGAAAGAAACTCCATTCGGCATTTTTTAACATTCCTTCGTCATAAAACTTACTTAACATGCCGATTCTCTTAGGTCTAGCAGGAAACCCTCCTGGAAAAAAGAATCTACCGGTATTACTGTTCCACGGTTTTATATCATCAGTTTTGTTTAATCTTCTATAACTGTTGATAATTTCTTGTACGGGCCAATGAAATTTTATAATTTTATAACTTAAATTCCTATTATCCAATTCTTCTTGATATTCATGGCATTGTCCTACAGCTAAAAAGAAATTTTTTATACCTAATTTACGGGCTTGTATTTCTAACTTTTGTAAAAACGTATACCATTCGTTAGTGTGTTTGTATGCCCAACCATCGCCCCACATTTCGCCAATTATTGTATCAATGTTGTTTACTGTTAATTGACGTTTTATTTCTGCTATAGAAAGATTATAAGTCACATTTAGTAAATCAATATCGCTATATTCTTCTTTATTTAAAAACCATCTCTCAAAACGTATTAATGCTGCTTTCATAATTCCTCTGTGAACATTTTTATAAATTTATTCCAAAAATCTTTAGCATCATCAAGAGTTTTATTAGATTTGTATTGTTCTATATAATTATGCAACCAAGGATTTGCTTCTTTTATAGATTCTTTTCTTATGTTATCAAGTTGTGTAGTATAATGTACAAAATAATCAAAAAAGTTTTCGCCATCTACATTTAAGTATGTTAAAACACGTTTATTTTTTATTAAACTTTTGATGTGTTTTTTAAAATCCTCAGGTGTATTCTGTATGTTTAACTCAGCTGGATAATTTACAAAGTTTTCATTAAAGAAAAACTTTGGATAATGCTTTTGATAATATGATTGTATACGATCGACTTCATTTACATTGTACACACTAACTGTGTGATTAATGGTTATAAATATGTTGTCGTTTATAATACTGTGATAGTAATCTAAGACTTTTTTTACCTTTTCAAAATCCGCATTTTTTCTAATATATTCAAATAATTTATCAGTGCCGTCTAAACTTACTGTTATTGCTACAGTTTTGAATCGTTGAATGTAAGCCTTTGTTTTTTCACTGGGCATTATCGTAGCATTAGTTGTTAACCATAGTTCTATGTTTTCAATAGTATTTTGCTCGTTTAATTTATCTAAGTTAATTTCAAACTTTGGACTGTACAGTGGTTCGCCGCCTTGGAATACAATACGTTTAAGTTGTCTAAAATCTTGATTATCAACGATAGTGTTACTGGTATATTTTTTATCGCTTAGAACTCTACCATATAATAGCAATTCGTCCGAACCCCAATTATGACTGTATCCACTATTACACATACGACATTTTAAATTACATACATTGTCTAGCATCAAATCTAATACAAGTAATTTAGGGTCTGTAACTATTCCAAATTCTTTATTTGCTTGTTCTCTTTCGCTCTCAATACCTGCTGCTTCTTTGTTATAGCAAGTTTCACATCCTTTAATCGACTTACCTTTTAACATGTCAGATCTTATATTTTTAATCCAGTCTTCGTTAAAACAGTCTACCAAAGGATTAGAGTATACAGGATTTAAAAAATTACAACACGGCGATACTTTGTTGTCACTTGCTACATATAGATTAGTAAATGGGTATGCACAATATGTTTTACTCATATACTGTTACCTGCAAAACTACACGAGGTGTATGTCCTATATTTGCTGCACCATGTATGTCTTGGCTATCATAATACTCGTATGCTTCGTATGCAAGATAATTTGTTATCATTTTATCTTTGTAGATAAACACATGACCCGGTTCGTGATTTTGTAACGGAACCCATAGTCTACGGCACTTACGGTCGTGTGTATGAGGGTCGGTATGCATTGGCATAAACTGTCCGGGATACAGTTTTGTAATCCACCAGTGGTAATCTTTAAAAGGTAATTCTAATTGACCTAATTGTGCTTCTTCGTACACCCACCAGTTTATTGCTGTTAAGTCATATCCGGCTTTTTTAGCATTTTTATATTCAGCACTTTCAATTGCTGTAGAAGCAGGCCAATCTCTAGGCCTTGCTTGGCCAACAGTATCGATTACACGCTGGCGTAAATTTGTAGGAATTAGTTTATGCCAATTATTAATATACTTCAAGGTGGTCTATTCCTATTGTTTTTCTAAACTCAGGAGTAAATTTACAATCAATTCTCATTCCGTATTCAACTTCTTTTGATTCTTCACCGCCATGCCAGTCTTGGTCATTCCAAAATGCAGCGTTACAGTTTAAATAAGTTTTATTTTCTGTTTCTGGATCCCAAATATAAAATCCACGTTTTGTTCTATAACGTATGTGTATAAATTCGTTATTGTGTGCGCTATATTGTTTATCGTCCATTATGCCATTACGTGCATCTAAGTCTCGATGTTCAAATGCACGGCCGTTATGATCGCAATGAAAAAATATTACTCGTCCGATTCTATCGATGATCCCGGTGTGCTGTAAGTTTTCCACCCATTTAACAACACCCGGAAAGTATTTAGATTCGTCAGTCTTTTGACGTTCAGCATTACGTTCGTTCCAATCTCCTTGATCCCATAAGAAATAATATATATAAGGATCGTTTGCACCCATTGTAGTTTTAAGATAACGTGTAAAGATATTTCTATTACGAAAGTCTTTTAAATCAGTAAAGTACAATGGATCTCCTACAACTCTTATAGGGTGATCTAGAGGTAATGCTATATATTCTTCTACAGCTTTATATATTGGTTTCCAGTTCATAATGTAACTAGAATCTTTCCAGTCAAACCCTGGCTCCATCCAAGTACCTTCTTTTGCATAATCTCTGGCACATGCAAACCCTTTTGCAATCTCAGGATGTAGTGTTTTAAACCCATGCACATCGATGTATGGGTCTAAATTAATATAAGGCTTTCCACCAATTCCTCTTATCATACATATACTTATACACTAAGTACATGTATGAATACAGGGTTTGAATACTATTATAACAACGTTCCAGGAAAAGGGTTGTGCAGAAACAATCTTATCTATACTAGCTTGATTAGCAAAGATAAAAAAACATTCTGTCAATGGTACTATAACGATACTGGATATCACGGCGGCCACAACGAAGTTGTAGATCCTATATTAATGGAAAGCAAATGGCATAGAGAAGTAAAGTTTTTGTGTACTATGGCAAAACATTATCCGCAACATGTCCCTACAATAGATACAATAGATCATACTAACAAAAAGATATACTTTGATATAGACGGAGTAGACTTTTGGGAAGCAGCAGGTTGTACAAATAACTATGATGCAGTCTTACCTAATTGGCGTGAGCAAATGCTAGAGATTATTCAGGCACATGCAAACTTAGGCATTTACAAATATAGTATGCATCCTAGCAGTTACTTTATTGTAAATGGAAAATTAAAAAGTATTAATTACTTTTTTTGTTATACAGACAATGATGAAAAAATTAGCTTGACAGATGTAATGAGTCATATTAGTATTAGTAGACGTAAAGATTTATTACCTAAAATGAAAGCAATGGGCATTGATATAAATGCGCCAACTGACTTTTTAAAAATACAACAGTTAGCGTTTGAAAGTTTTAAAACAGATTTTCCAAACGATATAATGGATGCAGCATGTATTATATACAATCATACAATAAAGAATTAGATTTAAGTAACTATTATCAGTTAGCGCACGAACGTGGGTTTTACAATAACAATAGTAAAGAAAAGGTAATAGATACATGGCAACATATGGATCGTTGGCAAGTGTGGTTTCTTTATTACAATGACCAAGTTGTAGGTAGTATTGCTGCACACAGTTTAGAAGAACTAGGAGTACTAGGCGATGCATACCGTATTGCTGCAAGAACTTGCACATTTGATGACTTAACCGGACAACGAAAAAGTTTAAGAACAGCTAATACTATTATTGCAAAGCATCAAAACTTAACTGCACAACTACTATTACCGTTGTGTGTAGAATGGGCAGGTAAAGATAAAGACTTGTATATTAGTTCAAATGAAAATGATACAGGTACACAAAAATATGTTCATAGATTATATTGCCCGGGCTTACGCAAAGTAAACATATTAGAAGATTCTGTAGAATTAGAATACAGAGGCGCTATTCAAAGTTTTTGGCGTATGAATGTGCCTGAGTTTTATAAGCAGATGAATGAATTTTGGTGGCCAGAAGCTCAAGAAGCACTAGATGCATATAGAGCATCTAACGCAGAGTGATCTGTATTAGCACGTTTTAGTTGTTCATAGACAAATGGTGTTAGTTTCCATCTAAACTCTATTTGTCTAATGCTAGGCTTTTGTGCCCAAAATATAATAGTGTCTACAATATCATCGTAACTGATTGTGTAATCGCTAGTAAATGCCGTAGAGTCGTTTTGATCTATATGTGTATCTTCAATAAAACTTAAATCTAAATGCAATATAGGAATACTAGTTGGCTTAATGCTTTCTAGTCGACATGCTTCAGCAAGAGCTTGTTTATTATGTACATACTGTGTAGGAATAAGTTCAGGGTATTGTCTACTTACACTACCCATTACAACCATCATGTCAACTTTGTCTTTTAATGCTTCAAAAAGTTTTAATTGTTGTTTGTCACAGTATGCATTATTGATAAACAATTCTGCACCTGTTGCTTCTTTTACAATTTTGTCAAAGTCGTTTTCAATATTGTATCCGTTACTGCGACTCATACCTACGATATCTCTGCAACTAATTTCTTTAAATTTATTATAGATTGCTTTTCCTACGCCATTTGTATGACCTGTTATTACTATTTTCATAATACACTATATCCTATTTGTGTAATTTCGGGATTATTAATCCAAAGTTTTATGCTGTTATAGATTAGATTATAATTTTTATAACTGCTGCCTGTTAATTTTAAATATAATATAGGCAATTTATTATGTAAAGATATTTCTTCTACATAGTGTTCAAGAGTGTGTTTTTGAATACTGTATTCTGGCATAGTAGGATCAAATTGCGTACTAGCAATACTTCCCATAACAACTATTCTGCAATCGGTATGTCTTAACCGTTCTATATATTCAATTTGTGATCCGTTCGCATGTGCATTTAATATTACAATATCGTCATCTTCAACTTGATAACAGATTTTACATGCATCTTTTTCAAGATCATAATTATTGGTTCTACTATAACCTCTAACAATATATCTGTTTTTTTCAAATTCTTGATATAAGAATTCTCCTAAACCTCTGCTATGTCCAACAACATGTATTGTCATTTTATTAAATCGTCAATATCTTTAAAAAAGTCTTGAGCAATTGATGCTTCAACTGCTTCTTTAATATGTTGTGTTTCTTCAAGGGTTTTGAGTTTGCGCCATAATACAACATTAGCACGTTGCAGTTCCATAAATTTTTCTAAATAAAATGTATCTTTGATTTTAGTTTTCATTTAATCATTCCTTGGTGAATATCCAACTCGCGGTCTGTCTGAAAAGAAACAACTTGCAATCCATTTAGTACCTGATAAAATTTTTGTACTTTCGTGTATAGTACTCCAATTAGTAGCTTCGTCGTAGCATTGCTTAAAATATAAGAAGCTACCGGCTTTAGGTTTAATACTTACTCCTAATTTTGGAAAGTTTGTTTCGCCGCCGACAAAATTATCGTTAAGATAAAATATACCTGTACCAACTCTATCGCCGCCGTGTTTATAATAATTAATTTTACGAGGATCATAAGGATAGTCGTGATGTAGATCTAAAAATTGCCCTTGTACATAGTTATAGATATCAGCTGCTTCAATATGACTAAACGGTATATCTGCATATTGTACAATTGCACTAGCAAGAGTATCATAATGCAACGGATCCATTCCTAAGCTAATACCTCGATTTTCTACTTGTTCAGTAACTTGTGCAAAACTTTCTTGACGACTTTGCTTTCCACTGTTTGGATTCATAGAATCAAGTGTGTGTTTTTTAATAATTGCATTACATATTTCTAAAGGTAATGCATTTTCAAATACAGTAATACTCGGAGTGATTGAATATATAACTTTAGTTGCAGAATTATTTTCAAATCCTTTTAAAAAATTATGTACAACATCTTCTTTATTAATTACTTTTATATTGTTTGCAATTAGACCAAATTCTGGATCGCTAACACGTTCAAAAGAAATTGTCCACATTTCTTTTAATGTTTGAATTTCTTCGAGAATGTTATTTTTTTCAACAATGATTAATTCTCCATCTATGTTTGACCAAGCATAGCCAAATTGTTTAGCATCATTATACCATTTTACAATACCTGTTTCCATTTTTTCACCACAAATTTAAAATATATTTAGGAGTTAACCCGCAATTAGTTCCTGCATGCCATGCACGCCTACTATTCCACTTATATGTTTGGCCTTGCGGTTGATTATATAAGCAAGTATCTTCTACTATAAAAATATGACCCCATGAAGGTTTACCAATGTGACAATGCCAACGAGGTCTATCGCCTATAGTATCTTCGTTATCGTTTACGTCCCAATGTATAGGTGCAAACCTACCTGGATGTATTCTACTTATCCAAGCATTTTCAATTTCTATATAATAAAAATTAGCAAATGTTTCTAGTATACGCTCATCAAATTGCTTTCCAGAAATAAACATATCCCATCCAACGGTTCCGTTGTTTGATGCTAACTGATATCCTGCTTTATCCCACATATCTAAAATAGGATCTAATCCAGTAACTGTATCTCCGCGTTTATGACTAGGCCCTACAAATTCAGGAACTGTATTTTCGCACTGTTGTATTATGCTATCCCAGTTGATTATGTTATTACAATTTCCTATATTTTTAATCATTTAGCATTTCCAGTATTCTATTAAACATTATCATATTACCAGCTGCACTTATTGCATTAGATGATGTGTTGTATCCTATATAATAAGGGCTGTTTTCTTTTTGCATTTTTTGTATTTCAGTATCAACTGGGCCTGATGTAAAATCAAACCATTTTGGGTACCAGCTTTCTTTATCTAAAAAGTGAATACACTTTATGTTTTGAGATTTAAGATACTGATCTGTTTGTATTAGAGCACCGTAATATCTATTCATTTGTAAATCTGGATGATCAAGATATTTTTTTCTTAATGATAAAGCTGTAAATAATTCGTTATAAAACGTTTCATTGTCAGTTTGTCTTGCATGGGTTAATATAATTTCTTTTATTCCGGTATCATTTCCTGACAACCACTCATCAAAGGCTTTACTATAATTTTCTAATTCAATATTAAAATTTTCTAATAATTGAAATATTGCACCGTTTGGAATAGTTTCAAAAAACTCTGAAAATTGATTAATAATATCCTGATCTGAAGATAATCCCAAATCAATTATCCATTCCTTTACTGATATTTTTTTATTAAATGTATCTTTATCAACACTGGTAATATCTCTATTCCAACTTGGAACAAATATATTATAAGGAGGTGCGTGAAAAATAATTGCTAAATCTAACTTTTTTGTTTTTTTTAAATTAAACAGTATACGTTCTTCACTACATTGAACAATACCCGTATGAACAATACGTGCATTATAGTGTTCCTTTATCAACGTAATAAAATGATCAGGTTCGTCATTATTATAAAGTGCTATGCTTGTTCCGTATATACCTATGTTCATATTTTTATCCTTGGAGCGGCGGGGGGACTCGAACCTCCATCTCTTGATTGGACATCAAGCACATATACCTCTATGCTACTCACCGCGGTCTTCCTACAAAGTGAAAAAGATAGTATGGTTCAGTTCCGCAGTTTGTTCCTGCATGATGACTTTTATAACTATCCCATTCCCATATTTCGTGTTGCTTTATATTGTAAAAGCACTGGTCTTCTAAAATTAATACATGGCCAAATTGTGGATTATCTATAAAGCATACCCAACGTTTGATATCGCCATCTTTAAGCCATTCTTCTTCGTTGTCTTCAACATCCCAATGATATGGAACATTACGTCCAGGATGTACTTCGCTTACAAATACACGCAATGGCTCAGCTTTAACTATACGAGAAAATTGAGTTTCTACATTAGAATCAAAATGTTCTCCAGGATAATAATCATACCATTGTATTTCTGGTAAGTTATATCCTGCATCAAGCCAGGTATTCATTATACCTCTATACGAATCTAGTAATTCTCCTTCGGCTGCTGCTTCACTGCGATCAATTACTCCAGACGGAGTATTTAAATCGCCGTTGGTATTTTTACAAACATTAACAACCGAATTCCAATCTATAAACCCTTTAGTAGTACCATAATACTTAGGCATTAAAAATTTCCTTATATATATAATTCATATCGCTTTTGCCCCACTTGACGTGTGTACCAAGACTACGTTTAAACATTATCTCTAAATTAATTAAATTGTGTTTGCGTTCACCAGTTTCAGCAAGTCTAAACCTTGCACTGTCATGTATGATAGCTTCCATATATTGTTCTTCTATATACGGTTGACTTATTGGCACAACACCGTACCAATCAATTGCTCGCATATTTCCAAAATTATCAACATAATGACAATGCGGATACATTGTTAATTTGTAGTATCCTGTATTGTATTGATCTATTACAATATCTTTAATTTGTTGATACCAACGCAAATCAAGCATCATGTCTCGATAGATAGTATGATTACAACTATTGTTATACCATTTAATAAAAATACGTTTGTGTTTATTATCTATATCAATTACTTCTGGAGCATATGGTTTTTTGCTAAACAGATTAATATATTTTATTTCTTGTTCAAAAAAATAATCACAAACTTCTTTAGTATATAAAGGACGTTCTTCGTCTTGACGCTGATAGCAATTTTGCCAATCGTAATTGGCACAAAAGGTTTTGCCATCTGGGCTTATTAATGGCTCGTATGTTTGTTGAGCCATTCCTAAACTGCCATCTTGATATTTTAAATAAGGTTTCCAATTATCAATATTCATATCTAAACTGCTCCGGTATTAGAGCAATACACTCTTTAATATTTTCTTGTTCTATATTAAAATACACACTTGCTCCATTAACTTCAAAATTTGAAACAATACTACGTTTAACTGCGCGGTTAAGCCAAGGACTTAGTGTATTATCAAATCTATAACGTGCATTTTCACCGCCTGCACGTATAAACATATTAACAGAATTTTTAAGTGTTGTCAATGGCAATAGCTTTCTTACCAATAATTGTAGTCTTGCATCTTCTCCTGCATTAATTGCAGTGTGTATTTTACCTGCATCCATTTCGTACCAAATACCATCAGGCTGTAACCAAAATGTCTCTCTATTTTCTAAGTTAACAAGCGTACTGTAAGTGCCCGACAAATTTAAATGATATCTGTCATCAATATCACTGTGTGCAAAATAACACTTTCCTGATTCTAAACTTACAATTCTTGCTTCGCCTATAGGAAACGGTAGTGCATTTAGTGCAGTTTCAACAGCAGTATTTTTATACTCATCCTTTATAATCCAAGGCTCATAAAAAAAGTTACCAGTGGGATTGTTTAGTACAAGTTTACCAGATTGTGCATATTGAGCACATAGCTCAAGTAAGTTTTGATTGACAAAATAAGGAGTTGCTGTTAACATAAAGATATTTATTAAGAATCAGTAAAGTGCGTATATAAATTTGATAAGTACAGTATGAAAATAGACGGTATAAATTTTGAATTAAATAAACATTGGAAACGTATCGGTATAAGTTTAAGTGGTGGAGCAGATAGCGCATTACTTGCATATATCATATTGAATAATTCAAATGCTGATATTTACTTTACTACACAGATACGCATGTGGAAAACACGGCCGTGGCAAAGATATATTGCAAAAGATGTTGTATCTTGGTTTTGTGAAAAGTTTAATAATAATATAATACATATTGAAAATCTTGTTCCTCCCGAATTAGAAGAGCCTGCAAGTCCACTTATAAAAGACGAATATGGCAAACTAAAACCAGGTAACAGAATAATACTTAGATCGCACAATGAATTTGTAGCACATACATACAAGTTAGATGCATGGTACGCTGGGGTAAACTTAAATCCATCTGAGCAGTTCAAAGGTGCATTAAAAGATAGAGACAAAGCAACTATTCCTCCTGTTTTAGAACATATGGGAATACCTGTGCATCATCCGTTTGTAAATGTACGCAAAGACTGGATTATAAAACAATACGTGGATAACAATATAGGCGAGTTGCTTGAAATAACTCGTAGTTGCGAAGGTGAGTTTGAAAATTTAAACTACACTAACTACACACCGTATCAAAAAGTTCCTGTTTGTAGTGAATGTTTTTGGTGTAAAGAAAGAGAATGGGGCATAGCTAATGCACTCAAGTAAAACATTTTGTATGCATCCGTTTACAGGATTAGCTACTAGAGAAGATGGCGCTATTAAAGTTTGCTGCCGTAGTCAGCCTATTGGATGGATACAAAACGAAACACTAGAACAAGCATGGAACAATGATGCTATGCGTAAAGTACGTAAGCAAGTACTTAACAACCAAAGACCAAATGTATGTCAGCCATGTTTTAATTTAGAAGATCAAGGCGTTGAAAGTCTAAGACAAAGACACATTAAAAATAGCTTTCCAGATTCAAGGATAAACTTATACCCAAATGCACTGGATAGTTTACAAGACGACTTTTCTATGCCATTCGAGTTTCCTACTATTGAAATTAAAATTAATAATCTTTGTAATTTAAAGTGTCGTATGTGTAATCCATTAGATAGCACACAATGGAAAGACTGGGAAAGTGTTGAAGAATTTTATGCAGAAGAAAATAACTATCTTGTAGATGCTGTACGTAAACTAGGATTAACTAAAGCACCCTATGTAGGACTGTTTGAAGATAAAACTGAATTTTGGGAAAACTTAGAAAAACTACTTCCGTATTTTAAACGTGTAGAGTTTGCAGGCGGCGAACCGCTTATGGATCCTAATCACTACAAGATACTAGACCTACTTGCACGTAACGGCAAGGACATCGAATTAAAGTATGCTACAAACGGCACAGTGACGGGTATTAAAGGCGGTAGGACAATTTACGACTATTGGCCTAAGTTTAAACGAGTAAGCGTAAACGTAAGCATAGACGGGCTGCACAGTGTCTACGAATACATACGCGGCAATGGTAAGTTTGCAGACGTAGAAAAAAATATTAAAATATTCAAAAGTTTTCCTAATGTGGATTATGTTGTAGGAGCATGTACAGTACAAGTTGGAAACATAATGCAACTACCAGAAATTATTCCGTATTTTTTAAACACGCTGGGTATTGTGTTTTATAGTCATAGAGTAAACTATCCTAATGTGCTGAGTGCGCAGTGTATACCGTCTGATCTTAAATTACATGTGGTAAAACAATTAGAATTGTTAAAAACAGAAGTTGTCAATTATCCTATAATGAGTATGCATAAAGATCTGTTGTCTGTAACATTACGACAAATAGAGGACAATATAAACTTTTTAATGGCAAACGATTTAAGCAGCAAATGGTCTCAAACTGTAGCATTTAATCATAGATTAGATGCAACTCGAAATCAAGGTCCGTTTGAAAAGATAGTAAAAGAATATGCTGCGTACATTTGAACTTACAATTGGTAACAATAATAATGATTATAATCTTCAGTTTAATATATTTAAAACTGATATCGCACAATTATGGGCAAATGAAATATTGCAAAATTATCCAATATACGAATCTGATAGATTTACAAACTGGCCTAATAATGTCAAAACAGCATCCTATTATGAATACTATTTAAAACACTATATAGATATCATTGTAAATCACGGGCATCCTATATTATTAGATAGATTAAACTTTCAAGATGCATTAAACAAATTGCATAAACATTTTGAGGATATACGCGGACACGTTGATTTTCCTTCTCAATGGTATAATACTGCTCCTGCTAAAGTTAAAGAAAGTGTAGATAAACTAAACATACTGATACACGAGTATGAAAACTTTTTAGAAGAAGAAAAGCAAACATTCCGTAATCCTACAATAGTGTGTACTTTCAAAGATAGACCAAAATATGATTTACAAGATAATCATTACAAACATTTTACACATAAATGGGAATACGGAACAGTTTATATAAATTATTGCGAAGTTGGAAAACCTTTATTAGATGTGTTTAAGGATCAGGATACTCACGCAGAAGCAATACGTCCACAAAGTACATGGAGTGCAGACTTTATGATAAAGTTTGGACCAACTGTACCTAACAAATTTTATAAAACTAAAGATGCAGAATTTTGGAAATGGTACAAAGATAAAAATTTTGATTTTAAAAATCCTGCAATAGGTATGATACCAGTTGCACATATTAAAAATAATATTGACATATTGTCAATTTCAAATTATAATAAGGTTATAAATGTTTCGTGTAGAAAATAGATGGCCGCATTACTACGATAGTTGTAAGGTAGAATGGAATATAGGAAAACGCTGTAATTTAGATTGCAGTTATTGTCCAGCGGAAATACACGACAATCATAGTCCTCATACAAACATACAACTATTGTTTGATACAGTGGATAAGATTGCAAAAATACCAAATGCTAGAATAAGTTTTACAGGCGGAGAGCCGTGTGTACATCCTATGTTTGAAAAACTTTTAGAATATGCAAGACCTAAAATTAAATGGTTAAGTGTAACAACAAACTGCACACGCAGTAGCGAATATTATGCTAAACTACCAGTGGATAATATTGTGTTTAGTTTGCACATGGAAGACCCGCAGTGGGAATGGCGGTTAACTAATATTGTTGAGTTTGAAACCGAATACGATCGCAAGCCTAGCTATCATGTAAATCTTATGGCACATCAAAACTATATGGATAATGTTCGCAAAGCTGCATATTGGTTAGATGTACGAGGCATAGAATTTGTTGTAAGAAGAATACGTTGGACTGAAAGACACGACTGGTTTGACGACATGAAATACGATCATAAAGATTTAACTTGGATTTTAAATACAATTGAAAAAGTTCAGCCAAATACATTAGTAGATAAAAAAGAACTTGTGCATACAAATGATTTAATAAAAGAGCATCGCAATCAGTTTGAGGGTTGGAAATGTAGAGCAGGAATTGAAAGTTTAATGATTAACTGGGACGGCGAAGTTCATCGTGCAACTTGCCGAGTAGGTGGTAGCTTAGGTAACATTTATACTGGTACGTTTTCTATTCCGACAGATACTATAGATTGTACACGCAAATTTTGTACTTGTGCAGCAGATGTGAATATAACAAAATGGACGCAATAAATTTAAAACATAAAGAACCTATGATGATTACATGGGATACAGGACGTAGATGCAATTTTGATTGCACGTATTGCGATCTAACACGTCACGATACATTTAGTCCTACTACTCCGTACAATATATTAATAAAAACTTTTGATTTTATATCGGCATACACTAAAATATACCAACAGTCAAATGCTAATATTGCATTCACCGGCGGCGAGCCCACTGTAAATCCAAACTTTTGGATGTTAACTGATTACATAAAACAAAATAGTAACTATTCTCTCGGTCTTACTACAAACGGTACATATGCTATTAAACATACCGATACCATATTAAAAAACTTTGTTGCTGCAACTATAAGCTGGCATGCCGAAATAGATAGCTCATTGAGAGATAGAGCAATTAGCAATGCTATAAATCTACACAGTGCAGGGTTTAATGTAAGAGTAAATGTTATGATGCACACAGACTATTGGAATGATTGTGTTGCAGCGCATGATAAATTAGTTGCGGCTGGCGTAAAAACTAATCCTGTGATTATCGGAGATGGAAATTTTGGTGATACAAATTGGTTTACAGATTCTACAGGTAAGCAGCGTCGAACAAGCCAATCATATACAACAGAACAACAACAATGGTACTTTAGCATTAAAGGATTAGATCCTAGTATTATAGATACACTTGCATCAGGTAATACATTACCGCGAAGTTGTTGCGGCAATAGAGATTTAATGGGCAAGTGTAATGGATGTTGGACTGATATTACAGCAGTAAACACTAATTTTAAAGACTGGTATTGTAGTGTTAATCAGTACTTTATGCACGTTGAACAACATACTGGAAATGTATATCATCATCAAACTTGTCAAGCAAAGTTTGAAGGCAAAGGTCCAATTGGTAATTTAAAAAATACAGATGCTATATTGATCTATGCTTCAAAAAATAAAGGTAGCGTTATACAATGTCCAAACACACGTTGTGGATGCGGAATGTGTGCGCCTAAAGCTCGTGATAAGACTGAATTTGATCGTTTGGTTTATCAAAAGTAGTACCACACGTTCTAGCACAAGTCCATAGTTTGTTTATAGTCCAATACTTTTTCCAAACACTTTGAAAACTACTCGACTCAACTACTGCTTGTATTCCTTGTGTTGCACTAGTATTTCCTAATTCAGATATTAAATTTTTATATTGGATTTTAATTACATCTTTTGCATTTTGTAATATATCGCCTTTACGATAATAGTCGTACGGAATAGCTGCAAGGAAACAACAAGGCATTATATTCTTATGCGCATCAATGTATATTTCGCCCTTATGCTTTGCATAACAATTTATTTCACTATTATCAATAAGTGGTTTTACATTATCTAAGTTCTGCACATCAAAATATTTTACACGATTAATAGTAGGAGGTTCTAAATAATATTCAACTTCGTTATTTTTGTTTAATACAGGAAAACGTTTTTCAAAGTTAAATCTGCTGCTGTCTTTTTCGCTAAAATATTTAAACCCATGTGTTTTTGCTAAAGCTCTTGCTGCTTCTACTTGATGTTCGTTATGTTTAAACTTTATAAAACACCATTCAGCAATGCCGCCGGCTTGTATAAATGCTTTTGCATTATCTAATACTTTATTAAAATCTGTTCCAATTCTGTATAACTTGTGAGTATCGTTAAGCCCGTCTATTGCAAATACAATTCTATGATTTTTTGGTAAGTATTTTGGAAATACTTGCCAATATTTTTTATTTCTTAAACTACCGTTGGTATGTATATCAACTGCAATATTAGTAGATTTTAACATATTTGTCATCAGTTGAAGATCGTTATTAACAACTGGATCACCAAAATTTCCACAAAATGTTATAGAACTAAGCTGCGATAATATAGGATTAACTATACTTGTAAAATCTTTAAATAACCAGTCAGTTTCTTTTAAATTTAAATTATCTTGTCCACCATGATAATTCCTACTGCACATAGGACAACTGGCTTGACAACGATTTGTTATCTCCAAGTGTAAACTTGTTAAATCATTATAACTAAACATATTTTATTTATATACGTAGTTAATGAATAAATACTGTTATGGAACATTCGCACTCTTTCTTTCACAAAAATAGATCACATATACACAAGTTAAACGGACTTCCTAGTCTTACTATGTCTGACGAAGAAATTGCAATTTGGGTATTAAAAGGCGGACATGGAAATTGGCTTGAACTTGACTTACAAATTGATGCAACAAAGTGGTTTGACGAATATTGTGCAGTAAAAGATATGTTTGTAGCACACAGAGATAATTCATCCGGAGAAGGTACACACCAAGGATGGAATAGTTGCACACTGCACGGTATAAGTCACGATAAAACAAATGTATGGCAAACATACGATTATGAAGAAGAACCTAATTATACGTGGACGCAAGCAGGTAAAAAATGTCCAAATATAAGATCTGTATTTGAATCTATGCCTGCTGAAAACTTAGCAAGAGTTAGATTTATGAAGTTAGATGCAGGAGGATGGATATCCCCACATAACGATCTAGGCCCAGGATTAGATTGGAATAATATATTTGAACATCCGTTACCAATAAATATTGCTGTAGAACATCCTCATAATTGTTTAATGACTATAAAAGAAAGCGGAGTTGTTCCTTTTAAAAACGGAAAAGCGTTTTTAGTTAATATATTAACAGACCATAGTGTGATTAATTTTAGCAGCAATGATAGAATACATGTTATCGGGCATTTACTTGTAGGAAATCGTAAAGCAGACTATTGTAAATTTCTAGCTAACAGTTATCGGAAAGCATATGTTTTACAAGGGTAAAGAAAGTTGCACAGATTTATGTGTTTGCATAATTGACGATACAGATCAATACAAGCCGTGGATGCGTGAACTTGTAAAAAATACTGCTGACTACACTATCACTAATGTTACAGGTTTTGGTTATGATGTATATATAGGACGAGACGAACATTTACTATTAAAACAAGCTGCTAGTTTATATAAGAAAGCTGTAGTTATTAGTGCCGGTACAGAGTTTATAAACGGAAGACAATTCTTTGATAATCTAAACGACGACTTTTTTATACTTGGACATATTTTAGATATGGGAGACGGATATTACGGTTTACATTATCAGTGCTATGTAATAAATCTTGATCTATATACTAAATTAGGAAGTCCCAATCCGGGCAATACAGAAATGTTATCTGCACATATACAAACCGTACCTGTGCGCAGTGCGGAAAATATTCACGATGATTATACGCCATTATGGATTAAACCCGGTACAATACAAACCATGTACAAAAATAAATTTCACGGGTGGAGGTTAATCAGCAGTGGTCTCGAGGCAGGCTATAAAATTTCCGCATTCGATCAAACACAAAGAGATGGTAAACATTTCTTATATAGAGATGTAGATACTAGTGACTGGATTTATAAACGCTATAATTATTGTTTGGCAAATCATATATTTGATACAAGCACAGGTAGTATAGAGTTTCCAAGACCTTATACCTTTCCCATTTCTCATCTTGTGCATCCAGCAGCAGGAATGAATTGGTTAGAAAAACTAAAGCATCACGGATATAATGATAATACAAAAGTTACATTTTTTGATTATAACGAAAATGCATTAGAAGCAATGTATCAAAAAACAAAAAATATAAATTTAAAGTTTGATTTTATTCATATAGACATAATTGCAGAACCCGAATCACTGATTGAAAAAATTGATAGCACACACGAACCAGCAGGTGTTGTTATACATATGAGTAACATATTTGCATATGAAGGTACTGCTAGTCTTATGCCATTGCGTTATAGAGTGCAGCAAGAAAATTTACTTATAAAAAGTGTACAACGTCTAATGCCGATATGCATATTAGATTTTGACCAACGTGCTGCTGAAGGAATTGTACCGTGGAGAGCAGAAACCGGAGTGGCAAAAGATTTAATGCTTACCGATCTTTCGACGTCAAATTTACCTCTTTGGCATACTTACGACTAATAGTTTCATAAAGCTCGGCTGTTTCGGCTTTTGGCGCACATAATCCACACCAGCATTTAGACTTTTGACATATAATAGTAGGTGTTCCTAATAGCAATCGATCAATTATAAGTTGAGTATTTTTTAAATTACCAATAGGGCCAGTTTTGCCATCCCAGTTCATACGACAGTCTTTGTTTGTAAATATTTCACCGGTAGTTTGTCTTATATATAAAAAGTATTTGTCAACACTGCAATGCCAGCCGTGAAACTTGTTAACAACTCTGTTTACATTACATCCATCGGCACATAAGCTATTTCCGCCGCAACAACTTCTTCCTTTTGCATCTAAGTTAAATCCATTGGTTACTAAGGATGTTAGTTTATCTTTAAGTCCAACAGGCTTACTTCCAGTTATATATTCAACTTGATCTGCGTTATAATTAAAACGAGTATCAAACCAATGATGATCTATTTGTCTTTGTGCATTTTTAAACTTGTGCTTCTTACAAAAATCAATTATTAACATGCATTTTTCCCAATACGTTGGATGCATCATTATATTAACTTGGAATTTTTTTTGCTCAAACTTTAAAGATATCAAATTGTGTCTAAACATTAATTCTTGTTTAGTAGTCATTTCTGCATGATAACTTATTGTAAAATAATCAACTAACTTAACAACTTCTTGCCATTTTTTTAATCCAGCAACTGCGTTGGTAATCAATGCAACAGTTAATGTATAATCAATTGATTTCTTTTTTTCATGTATATACTCAAGTATTTTTATAATATTAGGATGAAATACACTTTCACCGCCTTGTATATTAATACCCGCAGTGCGCAGATGTGTAGGCTTACGGTCCATTTGTATTTGCAAATATTCAAAAATAAAATCAACTGTTTTTAAACTATCTTCTAAACTTGGATGTGATAGTTTATTATTATGGCCGTCGCCACAATAGCTGCAATCCATATTGCATTTAAGTGTACTTTCCCATGCTACTTGAAAACTAGGATTTTCAACTGGTTCTAACGATTTAAACATTTCTTGATTCCTATTTCTCCAGTACATCCGCAGATTTGTTTAGTACAAATAACAGGAACAATGTTTGGAGAGAACTCAAAGTCTTTATTGTTAATATTATATTCGCCATTGAATATTTTTTCTTGACAATTACCGGTTAACACACCATTGGTAATTTTTAAATGGTCTACTCCTAAATTACAAGTCCATCCTTTAAAATAGTTTAACTTATTTCGAGTTATCCAACTATCACTATTTGTAATAAATGTACTGCTATCTTCATGTGTAACTGTAATTTCAGTACGAGGTTTTCTTGCAGTTTGTTCAAACCACTCTTCTGGAGGATATCGTTTTATAGGTTCGTCAAAATATCTAAGTTGTAAATCTTTGTAGTGTGTTTCTCCGTTATATAATACAACCTTTGCAACTACAGGCCACGGATATATACTTGTTAACATGCGCTCAACTATACTTTCGCATTTAACAAATTCGCTAGGATCAATTAATACATCAACATTTACAAATACACCTGCTTGATACAAGTAGTCTGCTAGTTTCATTATTTTACCAACTTTGGCATATTCATGGTGTGTACTAATGTTTACATGATCTAACACTCGTCCTGCTTTAGTCCACCATATAATACCCCTAGTAGCATTTGTGCTTATTTCTAATATACATTCATAATTTTCTTTTAGCCATTCACATAGAGGCAAAAACTTGTCCCATAAAGTAGGTTCGCCACCTACAAAGAAAATATTAAAAATTTCTTTACCATTGGCTTTATAATGGTCTAATACTGTTTTAATATTTTTCTTTACAATATCAAACTCCGGCCAAGGCATGTCTCCTTCATTGCTACCCGGAAAGCAATAACTACATTTTTGATTACAACTGTTTCCTAGCATATACTCAATTCTAAGTACATTGCTAGGTTGATTATTTTCAACTTTAATTATCATAATAGATGTGCCAATTCTGGAAATACTGTTTTGGCACTTATACCTCTAATAGCATCTAATTTGTTCACATACTCTTTAAATCCAGGCAGCAACTGGCTTTCATCTTTTGAATCCATGTGATTTAGCATAGCTTCCCAACGATGCCACCCATACGGATTTTGTTCCCAAAATGCTGTATCCTGTGTATAGTTATCATATAGCCATCCTTTAAATCTTCCAAATAGATCGCGTATTTCTTGCTTGTCTTTTTTTGGCAATATTTGTACACTTAAGAATGTAGGAATATAAAGTAAATGCATGTTTATAAGACCGCCACCTGCTTTTACACCTTTAATAACTTCGGTGTTTACTTTTCTAAAATTACTTGATACCTTCCAGTGTACAAAGTCAGGTAGATGTTTAATATTAAAAATTTGAATAGCAGTTGCAATACTTGGTTGAATATTATCCGGAGTATTATCAAGCATATGTAGGTTACGTTCTACAGTTTCCCAATCAGTAGGATAACGGATATAGTTATTACGTGGACCAGCAGCATCCATACTAACACCAACTTTAACAAGATCGAAGTGTTTCCAAAGTTCAATTAGTTCTTCATCTACTAAAATTCCATTTGTATTATAACGCAATCTAATATGCTTATTATAACCGCTGCGAATGATTTCTTCAATAAACTTTTTATGTGCAGGAATCATTAACGGCTCGCCGCCAGCAAAATACACTTCACGCAAGTTAGGAATTTGTTTATATAAATCATTCCAAAATATTTCTGTTTCGTGCCATTTGTTGTTAAATGCTGCTTTGTCCCATTGCATTTGGCGTTTAACTTCAGAGTCTTCTAATTGAGGTTCAAGAACTTTCCAATCCGCAACCCATTTACTACTATCGTGTGGCGAACACATAACACACTTAATATTGCAAGTATGTCCTAGACGCAAATCTAAATATTGTAATTTATCTTTATAACGACCGTCTTCATTTGTATCATTTAATAATTCTTTTGGATTTAGTCCACGTTCTATCCATGTACTAGTTTCCCACATACGTTTACTAACAACGCCCTTTTGTTCTTCTGCAAAACATTTAGTACAACTAGCAGGAATTGCACCGTCCATCATTGTACGTCTAATATTACGCATATATTCACTATTCCATGCTTCCATTGGAGTAGTGTTATTAAAGTTTATTGGATCTCCTGCATCGTCTTTAACAAGTCCTACTGTATGGTCAACACCTGCTCCACTAGCGTTTGCACTACAGCATACACGCATATCGCCATTAGGACGAGTTGCTAAGTGGATCCATGGCAATGCACAAAATGTAGGAGTTGCTTTATCTTCGATTACATTTTGCCATTGCTGTAAAAATTGTTTCATTTACGTCCAATCAACAGGAAACGATTGTACATTGGCAATTCCAATGTATCTTGTACTAGTATATATCCTAATCCGCTACTTGCTGCAAAATCGTTTACAGTATCAAAGCATCTTATATGTTCTGGCAAACTATAATAGTTGTTGCTTTGCAATACTATTAAGCTATTATTAGGAACGCGAGACAACCATATATTGTATTGTTCTTGCGTTATATGTTCTGTACTAGTATTGATAACAATATCGGAATCAAACTCATAGTCGTATGCACACATGTCAGCAGTAACAGCACGAAAATTACCAATCATTTCTTGACGCTTACAAATCATATTAGCTGTTTCTTCGCAGTTTTCGTCAATATCAACACTGCGAATAAGCCCAGTGTTAATGCTACTGTTAAAAATCATACATGCTAATACACCATTCCATCCACCGTGAATTACAATATGATTTGGATGATCGAAGTTAATACATTGTTTTAAATTTTCAATAAGCCATATTTTACTTTTAAGTTGGCCTTTCCAAAAACTTTCTAACACTCCGTAAGGATTTTCGCTGTTGCGTACAGCGTCCATCCAAAATGCTACATCTTCTAAATCTACATGCATACTATTTACTTTACATTACTTTCTTTAATATGTCTAGTCTTTAATAGATAAAAAAACAGCCCATTGGGCTGTTTATGTTTTAAAGTATTTGCAAATTATTTAAGTTTTTCTTTCCAATGTGCAATGGTCCTTGCAATGCCTTCTTCATAGGATATTTTAGGTACCCATCCAGTTTTTTCAGTAAGCAATTTGTGATTACTATTTAACCAATATATTTCGCCGTGGCGCGGTGGCTTTGTATCCCAATTAATTGTACCATGCCAATCAAGTTGTCCAGCAATGTAGCTTGCGCAATCTTTAATCTTACGAGGTGCGTCTGGACCAATTGTAAATATGTTTCCGCGACAAGCATCTCTGTTTTCAATAACAGCCATCCATGCATCTAACAAATCATCAATGTAAATAAAGTTTCTATACGGCTCAGCATATCCTAAATTACACTCGTCGCCTTTTATCATTTGGCTAATAATTTGTTCTGTAACAAAGTAATCGTTGTCTTTGCGTCCATAACTATTAGTTTGACGGAAGCTGGCCCATTCTAATCCGTATGCACGTTCTGCATATTCAAGATATTTTTCACAACCATATTTTGCAACTGCATACGGTGCGTTTGGATGAGGTTCAGTATACTCGTCAAATGCAACATTTTGTTTGTATGTATTAGTTTCTTCTACTTCGTCGCTGATTGGTTGCCAACCGTAAACTTCCATTGTACTAGCAAAAACAAAATAAGGCATAGGGTCAACACCGCGGCAGGCCTCAATTAAATTTACAGTACCAACATAGTTAACTTCACTAAATTCAACTTGTTCATAAAAACTTTCTTGTACTTCTGTTCTAGCAGCTAGATGCACAATAATGTCAGGTTTTACCTGTGCAACTTCTTCTTTAACAGCATGATGCATTTTTAAATCACTCTTTAATTTGTGAACCTCTCCTATTTCGTTTAAACGAGGTAGTAAATGCTGTCCAATAAACCCACTTGCTCCAGTTAGTAATATTTTCATTTTAAATACGCTTCCAATCTATGTCGAATCATAAAGTCTTTAAACTTTGTAGAACTACCAATATTTAACTGCTTGGCATATAACTCGAGTTGAGAACTGGTTTTATTAATATAATACTTAATTTCGTTGTTAACTATATTTGATTGTATTATTTCCATTACTCTTTTAAAGTTATAATCAATAACAGGTTGTAAAATTTCTTTTTGCTTTGTTAAATCCATAGAACAAATTTTTTCAACTTCTTTCATTAACATATCGCAACGCAATTCGTCATCTTTAACACTATCAAAACTATAATCTATAATACTATCATATAGTTTAAATCTGTATTTGTTTACTAATATTTTATGAAAATTTACACAGCCATATGTAATAAAAGGACGTTGATGATATAATGGCATCCATGTTTTTTCAGTTATAAAAAAATCACTAATTATAGATTCTGATGCAATACTCCATAAAGAGTTTTTATATTCTGTAGGTGGAATTAAAAAATCTCTATACCCATGTACTGGATTAAACCATTCTTTGTCAAATTGCATAGTTTTTGGTTTCCACCATTTAAAATTGTAATTTTGTTTATAAGGATTAATTTTTTCAAAATTATAAAAACTTACATAACCTTTATCTATTAGTTTGTATTTTTCCATATAATCTAAAAATCTTAAACGATTTTGTCGAGCTCTTCCATTTAAACTCATAAAAGGTTTTATTAATTGTGTGTGTCCTATCGGACCTACATTGTTTTCAACACTATGCGCAATAGTCATATTTAATACATATGTATCCCAAGTAATGTTAATGTCTTTTTTGATAGGTATAACATTTGCTCCTAAAATAACTTTTACTTTTTTATTATGACTTTTACAAAAATTAATAAATTCGTTGCATCCTTCTTCGTCTTGATAATACTGTCCTGGAATATATTCTCCTGGACCTACAATACAAACAGTATCAAACTCGATATTATTATTAATAGCAGTTTCTAAATCACTACGAGTTTTTCCATTCCATATAAAATCGTAATAAATGCCATCACATATATTATTCAATTAAATAATCTTTCATATTGTTATTAATCATATAATTTCTAAACCGGTCGCTTTGACCATAATTTAAAACATCTCTATATTCTGATAAGGAATCGGGCCCATTGTTTATCATGTTTTGTAACGTTATATCTAAGTGTGTATTGTCTTGAACAAGTTTGCACATATGCCTAAAGTTATATTCAATTGTAGGTTGTAATTTTTTTAATACTTTTTGATGATTTAGTGTTGTGATTTTTTTAACTTGTCTCATCATCATATCGCATCGCATATCATCGTCGTCTATTTCGTCAAAACTATAATCAACCATACTATCATACAATTTAAATCCAAGTTCTTTTAAATATCTGTAATAATAAGGAGCACTGTATGTAATAAACGGACGTTTATGCCATATAGGCAAATAGGTTTTTTCAGTAACAAATACTGTTTCTGTATTTGACTCGCTAACAACACTCCATAACGAATTTTTCCATTGCAACGGAGGAATTAAATAGTTACCATTAATACTATTAAAAGTTTTATCAAGTCTTGTTAAGCGCGGTTTCCACCACCTAAATTTGTAATTATGAAAATTAAGAGATTGAGAATCATTATGAAAACTAACAAATCCTTTATCCATTAATCCATGCTTTGACATATGATCTAAAAATCTTAATCTAAAGTCATGTCCTCTATTATTTAAACTTGTAAATGCTTTGGTAATTTCAGTGTGTCCGTAAGAAAGTCTGTTATTGTCGGCTTGATTACGTACTACATAATTTAACAAGAATGTATCCCACGGAATAGTTGGTACATCTTTTCGATGCTGAAAGTATCTATAATTATAATCCTTATCAGTAGCGCCCATTGATATAATAAGTTTTTTATTATGCAGTTCTAAATAACCTTTTAAGAATTGATATCTTATTTCAGTATCAAACAGTGCTACTGACTCATGTTCTTGAGGACCAAGTACGCATAATGTATGAAAGTCTGCATTATCTTTAATTGCATTGTGTATACTAATAGGATCTTGATTTCCCCAAACTATAAAATAAAATATACCATCTTTTATATAATCTTTATAATCTGTTTCTAATGTCGAATTCATGCATAAATACCTTGTGTTTAAAATAGTGAACGAATTTGAAAAACAAATCGCCAGTTTCTTTGGGGCGCCGTATGCAGTAAGTACAGATTGTTGTACTCATGCAGTCGAACTTTCTTTGATATATACAAAAGCAAAAACAGCACATATACCAACGCATACATACTTATCAATACCTATGACTGCAAGGAAGCTCAATCTGGATTGGCAATGGAAGAACGAGAAATGGGTTGATTATTATTATATTACAGAAAATATTATCGATGCTGCTGTACTTTGGAAAAGAGACAGTTACATTCCAAACACTTTTATGTGTGTAAGTTTTCAATTCCGTAAACATCTAAGTTTAGGCAGAGGTGGGGTAATACTTACTGACAATAAAGATGCATATCACGATTTAATCAAATTAGGCTATGACGGCAGACATAGAGATGCTCCTTGGGCAGAACAAAATATCAACAGCTATGGATACCATTATTATATAACTCCAGAAACAGCACAACTAGGATTGAGTAAATTACCAGAAGCTATAAACACACAACCAAAGCAATGGTCTTGGAAAGATTATCCTAATTTAAATATCATGGATGTCTGGTAAATTTTTGTTTAACGGCTCTGTCATCATTAACAGACTCATATCTTCAAATTTTCTTATAAATTGAGGCAATAATTTTATAAAATGATCTAATGTTGTAGAGTTAGATTCAGCTATTATAGTTTCAAGATAGTTTTGAATAGTATTAAAATAGTCAATTGTTTTTTGATTCAAAGTTTGATTTGTGTTATTATAAATTAATTTAACAAATTCCAAATGATTGTGTACGTCTGGGTGATTATCTCTTAGTCTATTAAATGCTAACTGTTCTTCTAATGGTTTGTCTAATTTAGTATATATCATGTCTGGAATTTGCTTTTTATATAACGAAACAAGTTGTTTAGTAAAGTCACTTAATTCCAATGTGTCCTGTGGTTCATCTGTATTATAAAAAGGCATTGCTGTTCCTTGCCATTTAATATTGTTTTTAAATATTCTGTTTGTAGTAATAATAGCATGTGAACTTGTTACAATGTCATTATTGATATCCCAATACTTTTTTAAAAATGTTCGGTCGTATACTTCATTATGAGGATTTAGTACAGTACCGGCAGTATTCCATCTATCATTTTTTATTCTATCTTCTCTACTCCATCCAGACCATAAAATATAAATTTCGTCATCTTTTGTAAAATTATGCTTTAAGTCGGCTTCTAACACTCTATTAGCAATGCCATAGTTACCTATGCCAGAATCGCCGTAGTTATAAAAAGTATTGCCTTTGTCATATGCTATTATATTTGCCCATGTTGGCCATGCATATGATGTAAAGCTGCAACCAAATGTAAAAAGTCTACTCATTGATAATTTCCATTATAATATTTCTTTTTTTTCTAATTTCATATGTTTTTTAATATCTTTAAATTCATTATTTAAAAATTTTGTCATTAGTTCTGGAATATCTTTATCATTATTAGATAAAGTCTTTTGCCAGAAATATTTTTTTACAGGTAGTTTTGATGAAAAGTATTCTACTATACTATTATGAAATTTATTCAATCTGTTTTGCGTTGTTGTTTTTAGTGTAAATCCAAGTTTAGGATAAATTTGTGTTACAACTAAATCTAAATGGGCATTAATGTCAGGATGTTTATCGTTTAAAACTCCAAACGATTTAAAACTTTCTGCATTTGTCCATTTGTAAATATCAGGTAACAACGATTTGTACATTTTTATAACTTTTTTTGTAGATTTGTTTTCTATATATTGTTTAGGATTCTCGTAAGTGTCGTTAAGATAATATGCAAATCCTGATCCTTGCCAAGAAATCTTATCTCCGTACAATTTGTTAATTGCATGTATATAAAAAGTATTTGATACAACTTTGTGTCCTTCGTCGTAAAACTTTTTTATGTATAGTTTATCATAATACTCATTATTAAAAAATATACTTCCGTTGCAATTCCAACTAGTATTCTTAATTCTATCTTCTCTATCCCAGCTAGTCCACATTATACAAATTATATCATCGTCTTTAAATTTGTATTTTAAATCAGCTTCTATTACCCTATTAGCAATACCAAAATTTCCCATACCTGCTTGAGCAAAATTATGTATTTCTAAATCTTGGTCGAATGCAATTATATTAGCCCATGTCGGCCATGCGTATGATGTAAAACTACAACCAAAAGTAAATAATCTGCTCATAAAAATCCTTAAATATCTATATGAATATTTATAGTACAAACGAGTGGGATCCACTAAAAAAGGTTGTAGTTGGCGTTGCAGACTATTGCCGTATTCCAGAGATGGATAAAAGTTTAAGAGTTATTAACTATGCTGATAGAGCAGACGTTAGTGACGTAGTACCGGGATTATATCCGCAGCAGGTTGTAGACGAAAGCAACGAAGATTTAGAAACTTTTGTAAAGTTTTTAGAAGGAGAAAGTGTTGAAGTTGTAAGACCAAAACGTACACCAGATGTAAAGTATTATAACTATTGTCCAAGAGATACAATATTTGTTCATGGCAAAAAAGCCTTAGCTGCACCAATGGCACTCGAAGCAAGAGCAGAAGAATGGAAACACTTACTACCTGCTGTGTCTCCAATTGAAGTTGGAATAAGGACGGATAGAGAAGGATTATATGACGAATCGTGCGTAGGCGATCCAGATAAACTTGCACTTACTGATACTGCACCTTGCTTTGATGCTGCTAATGCTATTAGAGCCAATGACGACATATTATATTTGGTCAGTAATAGTGGAAATAAAGCAGGTGCTAGATATTTAGAAGACTGGATTAATAAACCTAGAAACAGTTTTGAAGAACTAGGAAATTTAAAAATACATACGCTCGAAAATGTATATAGCTATATGCACATCGATAGTACTATTGCATTTTTACGTGAAGGATTATTGCTTGCTAATCCAAGTCGAATTAAAAGTAAAGATACATTACCTGGGCCGTTTAAAGACTGGGATATTATATGGGCGCCAGACCCTGTAGATGCAGGCCATTATCCAGGACTGTGTAATAGTAGTATTTGGACATGGAACGTAAATTTGTTTAGTGTTAATCCAAACTTAGTTGTGCTAGAAGAACATCAAGAACCTACACGTAAAGCGTTAGAAGCATACGGTATAGAATGTGCTATGTTACCTTTACGGCATGCTCGTACATTAGGAGGATGTTTTCACTGCTGTACATTAGATCTTATACGTGAAGTTTCCTAATTTTAATAATTCAATAATATGATTAGCTGTTTTTAAATGAGAAATTGGACCATCATGTATACCATCTCTTGCTCTGTCCGAGTTGCCATAAGGCATGTAATGTAATTTAAATTTACTATTAATTAGTACTGGTTCTAAATCTTCGTCCCAACTAAAATTTAAAACTGGTACGTTGTGTTTGGCCCATGCATAATTTGCTAATTCAAATTGCATTAATACATTTAAGTTCATCTCAGATTCGTCTACAATATAACGTTTTGTCCACCATACTCCGTCTCGAGTAGAAAGATTTTCACAGTTATCTATTAATGCAACTCCTTCTTCGGTTTTAGTTGCAAAACTTTTTCTAGATTTATGAGGCCATTGTATTACAACAAGTTTAGGCATTGGCAACAATGATTGAATCCAACACATACTATTGTATGTTTGTACATCGATTCCTGTTGCTTCTTTTGCTGCATTAAATAATTGATAGTTTGTATATTCTTTTATGTAATGATTCCATATTTGATGTGTATGCAATCCTACACCTTCAGTATAACTACACCCAAATGTTAAGACAAAATCAGTGTTATCTATATTTTCAAGCTCAATTGTTCGATATCCTAAACTATTAAAATTATAAGTTATATCTTCGTTTTTCCAAATATCTTTGTTAATATTATTTTTATAATTAGTAATGTCGTCAGTAGAAAACCATTTCTCATTTTTTACATTTTGCATTTCTGTATTAATGATAATAGGCCCTTGATTAATAACTAGCATGTGTACCTCTTACTAAATATGTATGTATTTAATTATTGGAGTTTACTAATGGACACAAATTGGTTCTTTTCTTTATATTTTAGGCCAAGAAATAATATGTTACCAGAACTAATTGACAAAGACGGTAATAGAACAAGGCTAGAAAATTTAGGCAAAAAACAAATAATGGAAGTAATCAAGCAGTCGTTTTTACTTAACATTCAAGAACCTACTATTTTTTATAACGGAACCCATCAGATAGAACATCTAGATAAACTAATTATTTCAAAAAAGCATAAAGAAGTTTTACAAAAAAATCTTGTAAAGGTATACTTTTTTGAACCATTAACTCACTATATTAAAAACAACACAAACCATATGCAATCGCATACTTTAAAAATTAATAACAATCCAGATGAGATTGCAAATTTATATGCATACGAATTAGACAGCTTGCAAGAATGGGCTGTAAAAAATCAAATATCTAATCTACAAGTTTATTGTACTGACTGGAAATGTCACGAACATTATCAAAGTAAGTATCCTGCATTAAAACTTTTAATAATGGATGTATTTGTTGCTTGGTGGGCACAGCGTTACACATTTCAAGAAAATAGAAGTTCTCTTGGAAAAGGATGGTATCACGACTGTGACTCGTCATTAATTACTAAAAAATTCTGGAGCGGTGCATGGAGATACGAACCTTATAGACATTTTTTAACGTCATTTTTAGTTAGTAGAGGACTACATAAAAAAAATAACGTAAGTTTTTATTTTAAAATTAGTAACGAAGAACTTAAAAGACGTATGTGGTTTAACTGGGACGAGTTTTCTAGTAAACATCCAAGTCTTTCTCAATCTGTTATTGAAGGTAATAACAAATTACAAGATGTAGTTCCATTAAGTTTTGCATGTGATAATGTAGTCGCATTAGGCGATCAAGGAAGTGATCCTAACTATAGTTCAAAAGATTCAAACTATAATATACGCACATCTCATGACCCGGAAGAAACGTATGTCGAATCTTTTTGTGCAATAGTACAAGAAAGTCGATTTGGACAACCTTGGCCAAATATTAGCGAAAAAACATTAAATGCAATTAGAAACTATCGTCCATTTGTATTAGCTGGACCTCCTGGTACATTAAAAATGTTAAAAGAGCTAGGCTTTAAAACATTTGATGCATACTGGCCTGAAGACTACGACAACATAATCGATAACACCGAGAGATTGGTTAAAATTTGCGAAACTATAGATTATATTAATAGTTTTAGTATAGAAGATCTTATAGAAATGCATAAAGACATGGAAAGTATCTTAATTTATAATAAAGAAAATATAAAAAATATTGTGCAACACTATGATGATTTAAATAATACTATTCTTAAAACATCTCATTAAACAATTTATTTGCCCAATATTCGTGTGCAGCTTCTTTATGATGATGAAATAGTTGACCTTCTATGCTGTGTCCGTTTTCTAGGCAATGTTCAAAGAAACTTTGTGATTGATCGTCAAAATATTTATAGTTTGCTTTGTCGATCTTATTAATATAATAAGTGTATCGATTATCAATTTCGCACATTTCTAATGCATTTCTAAAAACATATTTAATATCGTGTGCAGCAAGTATATTTTGCAAATATAATATGTTTAAATATCTGTTAATCTGCCAATGCATCTCATTCATAAACAAAGATTTTGATAAAACTCTTGCATTCCATTGATTCTTGTTAGGAATATTTGCAAAATATCCTGGGTGCAAATGTCCCACATGTTGATCGGGTGCAAACGGAATCATATCCCAATATCCAGGATCATTGGTGCCTGTGTGAAAAAGTTCACTTCTTGCTGCACCAGTCCAATGTATAATTACTAAACTTTTTTTAGCTAACTCTAAATTATCTTGTATCCATAAAGATGTTGTTCTAAAAATATAATCATTACTTGCACCAGGCATTGCATTGTTAATATAATCAACACCTAATTTATTTGCTAATTTTGCACCAAAACAAGATTGTCTATTATACTCAGAATCTCCAATGCCAGATGCTTCAATCTCACTACCGGCTGTATGACTACATCCATTAATAAACAAGTTTGTAAAATTACTTTTCTTTTTAAATAACATTTATTTTATTCCAAAGGGCCATTCGCCCGAATTAACTTGAAATATCATTTTATATACTTCATGCATATTTACTAAACCGTCCTTTTCATATTGTCCAAATCTCCATATATCCATTTTTCCAAGTATAGGACGAATCATATCTATAGGAAGATAATAATTAGCTTTACTTACACAACCATAAAAGTCATGCATTTTAATATTATTATTGCCGTCTAAATACATTGTATGCGGATAGTAATTTATCTTGTATACAGTTTGCTCTAGTTTAACTAATAAATCCTTAATAGGTTGTATAAGAGTATTATTAAACTTTTTTTCAAAGATTATATGATTTAAGCTACTATTGTACCATTTAAAGAATATTTTTTTGTTAATTTTATCAACTTCGATAATTTCTGGAATAAAACTTTCATTTTTATAATGTTCTATCCATTGTAATTCGTTTTGAAAAAAGTAAGAAGCAATATCATTATTATATAAAGGTCTATCAAAAAAATATCGTTTGTCTACATTATAGTCCATACACATAATAGTCTTGTCTTTGTTTATGCGAGGAACATAAACTAAATTAGGACGGACTTTTGTAGCTTGTTTATATTTGTAAAATATATCCCAATCGTCTGTATTCATCTATCCCAATTACCTTTATTGACATATCGATAGTTAAAACTAAAATCAATAGTTTTATTTAATTCATCTTCTTCATTTAACAACTCTCCAAAATCGTTATCATCTCGGCCTGTTTCTAAATCCCAACTAGGTTTAGCAATACGTCTTGCACGTTTTGCAGTATTGCTCATCATGCGTGAATAATCTTGTGCATAAAACGGACCTTTACGTCCTTCTGGCGGAGGTAAACGATCGTCAAATATATTGTCTACTTGCTTGAAGTCCCAAGTAAAATCAGCGTCCCAATTTCCATCTTTATCAATTTTAAATTTGTAAACAGCAGTTAGCATTCCTGGACCAAACTGACTGCCAAATTCTTTTAAATCAATCTCCGGATTAAAATGTATTTCTGCATCATAGCCGCCTCGGGTCTTCCACAGCATACGGAAAAATGGCCACATTTCATTTACAAGTGTATCTGCAAACGGACTAATTAATGGAGTTATAATATTATAATCAAAATCTTCATATTCAACTTCTTGAATAATATCATCGTTATGCAATTTAATTTTATAGTGTTCTCTTTGCAAACTATCACGTACAGGATATCCAAAAGGAGTTTCGGTACACCCTACCATAAAATCTAAAAACATATGAAAAGTTTTAACACGGTGCATGACATGAGTACCAGCTTTGGTAAAATCTCTAGTGATCCAATGCCCTTGATACTTTTGATAACTTAAATTAAATGCATGTGGATTTTGACCCATAATAGTTTCTGGACCTTGTCCAAATCCAACGCCGGCTCCGACGTTGTTAATATTCATATTTCGGTTGCGCCATAAAAATGCTATGCTATCAGCAAAGTCCTTATGATCTTCTGTAGGAAATCCTACAATCCAATTTGTAGCAGCATAGATTCCTACTGCTTTGCCATCACGGAAATTAGCTTCCATTTCTTCAACTGTAACACCTTTGTGCATATCGTCTAATACTTTTTGACTTCCGCTTTCAATGCCGTAGTTAAGCATAACACAGCCGCCGGCTTTTAAGTCTTTATAATATTCAAGATCCATACGTCCGTCACAACGAGCATATCCAGTCCAATGTATATCTAAGCCTTTTGCTTCAACTGCTTTAACAAATGCACGAAGTTCGTTAACATTTCCATTAACAAGACTATCAATAAACCAAAATATATCTGTACCTTTGTTATAGTACAACCATTCAACTTCGCCGATAAGATCAACTGCCTGACGTTGGCGATATTTCCAAAAGTGTGTTTCTTCACAAAACGTACACTTTGCAGTACAGCCTCTACTAAACTCTGTATTTACGCCATTTGGAATTTCGTATTGACTAAAATCAATACTTTCATAGTCTGGCATTGGCATTCCATTGATATTAATCTTTTGATTAAATTCTTGTTCAATAAATTGCGTTTCTTCGTGATCTTTGCCAAGTTCAACTTCAGAAAGAATTTTAAGAAGTGCTGCTTCGCCTTCACCGTTAACTACATAGTCATAATACGGATGTTGCATAAACCAACTTTTTTGTGCATTGCTGCCACCAACTGCAATTTTAATATCAGGGCGTAGTTGTTTCAATCGTTTGCACATCCACTTAGTAGGTTCTTCATTTATATAATAAACTGTAAACCCTACGATTTGAGGATCTAATGCTAGTATTTCTTGTACTGCATTTTCTAGTAAAGGTTCTAGAACAGGATGAATATCTCTGTAATAAGAGTCGCCTTCCCAATGCCAACTTGCACTAGGATCCCAAAGTCTAAAAGGAATCTTTTTTAAAGGACGCCAGTTGTGTTGATATTCGTTATATGCACGAACATTCAAATCCATAATGTGTGTTTCGTATCCAGCAGTTTTTGCAACTCCGCTAAGTCTTGCTAAGTTAAACGGTGGAAACTGAGGAGCCCATTCAGGACACAACACAAGCACTAATTTTGTATTTCTTCTTTTATAATCAACATAAACAGGGGTAAGATTTTTTTCGATCATTTTAATAGATCTTGCATAAGGAGCAATTGCCTCAAGCATTTTTAAGTGTTTGTCGTCAGCAGCATGACTTGTAATTTTATCAGGTATTTCAGGTACTGCTTTGGCCAATCCTTTAAGATTAAAATCCACTAGTTAGTTCTCCACTCTATGCTTAGGTATTATAATATCAGTGCCACAATGACAATGCATCTTACTACATATAACAGGTTTTAAATCAAATGTCAAGTTTTTATCTATTATATTACCATGTTGGTTTCCAACTCCGCAACTTGCACTACTAATTTGTCCAATTGGGTTTATAAAGAGTGAATCGTCAACATAACATTTCCATCCTGTAAAAAAGTTTTGTCTGTCGGCAATAACTTTGTTACTGTTTGTAGGTTCAATAACACCATTATCATAATGACTAATACTAACAGCACTGTTTTCTCTATAGGGTTTTGGTAAACGCATTACTGTTTCAAACTGTGCTTCTTCTAAAAACTTTTGTTTTAAAGGATCTGTATATTTCCAAGGTCCTGCATTTACACTCATTTCATCAAACAACGGTGTCCACTCAAGATTATAGTTTGCAACTTCATTTCTTACACGTTGACCAAATTCTACTATTTCCCAAAAGCGTTCTTCATGCATCAGCATCTTGGTGCAAAGATAATCAACTTTGTCGCAAAGGAACTTTGCATTTTCAATATAGCGATCTTTTTTACTAAACTCAACATGAAAACTTGCAACAATATCATCAAACAAATGATAGTGTTCTTCCCAATAACGCAACGGTCGTGATAGATTTGTATTAACTGCAACTGTTAAATTGTTGCCTAGTTCGCTTTTTAAATATTGTGTAAGCGGAATAAAATTTTCCCAATGTGTAGGTTCACCGCCACTATAGAATATTTTAAAATGTTTATATCCACGATCTTGATATTGTTGGAAAATATTTCTTATATTTTTTATGTAAACATCAAGATTTCCGTTATTGCGACTATCTCCTGCCCAGTTTCCTGGATTGCAATAAGTGCATTGAAAGTTACAGAAGTTATTTACTTGCCAAGTGATAGTTGCATACGGTTCAGCAATAGGAGTAATTTTTAATAATTTAGACATGTATATATTTTTTCTGCATATGCTTCATGCGCTAATTTTCCAGGATGCGAGTTATCAAGTGCTTTTGGATATTTGAAATCATAATCTAATAAACTTGCATCTATAGTAGTTATGTTTTTAAATATTGCAGCCGTTTCAAATTCGTTTTTATCTAAAAATAAATTAATAATTTTATTAGGTATTTCGTAATTGAGATGACTTACATATAACGCTGTTTGTATATTACTTTGATAAGGTGAATAAAATCTATGATAGAAAATGTTAGTCCTTTCATCGTCCTTTGTTAAGTTATCATATTTAGAACTTGTTTCAAATATTGTATGTCTATTTTTATGCGTCCATAATATAAAAACTATATCGTCTTTTTTAAATTTATATTTTATAGCAGCATGCCAAATATTAAAATTAGTATTTCCAGGTTCTGCATTATTAACACATTTTAAATTTAGTTTATTTGCTAAAAGTGCAGGCCATGCAATTTTACTTGACTTAGTGTAAGGAAACTTTTTATGAATATCATCCAATCCTTGGCCAAATGTATAACTACATCCAAATGCTATTAGTCTAGACATATTTTCTTAGCCACTCCATTTCAGGAAAAGTATTCCAGAAGTCTTCTTTTCTGTGTTGATCCAACGTATGGTTTTTTTCAAAAAATTGTTTAAGTTTTTCTTGATTTAATTTTCCTGCATTCATAAACTGAATAACACTATCAATTTTTCCAAGTACGTCTTTTACAACGCCTGGCTTTGCAACTACACGATCTTTAATTTTATCATATGCCCATGTTATTGTAGCATATGGTTCAGCAACTGGCGTAATTTTTAATAGTTTACTCATTTATTAATTTAAATAACCTTTCAGCAAATAAGTCATGTGTCCTTTGGTCAGGGTGACCACCCTTTAATTCTTTATAATAAAATTCAGTGGTGTGAAAAATTATATCAAAATTTACACTATTCCAAGACAACGGATAGGTAGTTACATTACATGAATCTCGGTGTACACTGTTAACAACTTTTTCAACCTTGCTTTCTAAAAAGAGATTAGCTAAATTAACATTCATAAAAAAATCTAATATGTCATCCGAGGTATGATGATATTTTGCGTAGTATTTTTTCCAACTTTTGTCAGTATTCCATGATGCTAGTTGTTCCCAATAAACTCCGTTCCATATGCCGCGGCGCGAAATATTGCTCCAATTTATTACTACTATATCGGTTGATTGAAATTCAGTATCTAGTACAGTAGCAGCAATTTGTCGAGATCCTGCACCAGTGTCAGATCTATTTAATTCTTCTCGATTAAGCATTTTTGCTAAAGTAGTCGAAAATCCAAGTTTACTCGGAGGATGATCAACAGTTAGACAATCATCTAGCTCTAATCCGTATACGTGACTACATCCAAATGTAACTAATCTAGACATATTTTCTTAACCATTCCATTTCAGGAAATGTGTTCCAAAAATCTTCTTTACGGTGTTGATCTAGTCCGTGATTTTTTTCAAAAAACTGTTTTAACTTCTCTTGGTTTAAACTTCCTGCATTCATAAATTGAATTACACTATCAATTTTTCCAAGTACATCTTTAACTACAGCAGGTTTTGCCATAATACGATCTTTAATTTTATCGTATGCCCACGCTTTATAATCGATATACTTTGCACGTAATTCAATTTTATACTGTTCAGGTATATTATCAATACGCATAAAGTCTGGATCTGTAAGTATGTTGAGTCTACAGTTTTCAATATCAACTAATCCACGTTCAACCCAATCCATATGAAAGTCTGGCCAGTTCCATGCATTATATAAACTGATAGTGGGGGTAAGTTCAAAGTGTACGTGCGGAACGTGTTCTAACATTTCCAGTCTATTACGCTCAATCTGTTGCCAATCAGTGCCGTGTCTCGAAAATTCCGCTCTTGCACCATTAGAATCTAGACTTGCACTAACTTGAATGTCTTGGAATGATTTCCAATAATCAATAATACTTTTTTTCTTAAAACGTAAATTACTAAAGTTAGTAGTATAGCGCAATCGTACGTCAGTTTTTCCTGTTTCAATCCAATGATCAAGTATTTTGTAATGCTCGTTAGTAATAAGAGGTTCGCCGCCTGCCCAATAAACCTCTTCAACATTAGGCAAATATTTTTGCAACTGATTCCAAAAATTAGCATTTTTTGCAATGTTTACAATAATACTACCATCGTTTTTTAAAATATTAGCAACTTCGTGTTCACCATATAGCTCGCCGTGTTCTTGTGCATGTAAGCTACTAAGCTCTGGGCCGCAGGTTCTGCATTTCATATTGCAAATATTACTAAAACGTATGTCCATATATGCCATACGCATATCTTCTTCAGGAATACTACCGTCTTCTTTAGTTTTTTCTACAATGTCAAAATGCTTTTCGCCAAACCACTGGTTGTGATTTTTACGCAGTGTCCAAATATATGTACTATCTTCAAGTTCGTAACAACGTCTGCAACAGTCTAGTTTCTTGCCTTCGAGCATTGCAAGGCGCAATTCTTTATAACGTTCACTGTTCCATACTTCTTCAACTGTACCTTCTTTTACATTACCAAATGGCTGATCACTGTCAGCAATACAACAAGGCATTGCACGACCGTCTGGCCATACGTGCATATGAATCCAAGGCAAAATACAAAATGCTTTGTTCTCATTTAATAATACTTCTTTAATCATCTAACATATCTTTCAGTTCTGGAAAAGTTTTTGCAAAATCTTCTCCTCTAATTTTATCTCTTAGCTTTATTTCTTCTAATAATTCTACTTTATGCATGTCCCATTGATTGTCGTGATTAGCATATTTTATTAGATTGTTAATATCGTTTGCAAATCTATTTTGTCCAATACTAGAGAATTTTTTTAATCTATTTGTGCCAAGAGTTTTTAGTTTAATAGGCAACACTTGTGATGTCATATATTCGGGTGTATGCATTGGATACATGGAAATATATTTAACGTTACTAAAATAATCTTTCATATAACTAAGAAATTCTATATAAGTTACATAATTAAAAACATTTACTGTACTACTAATACTTAATTCAACATTGTCAACAGTTTGTAACTTCTTAATATTTTCTTCTATATCATTCCAGTTTGTGCCGTGACGAATATATTCAGCACGTTCTCCGTAATGATCAATACTAGCTGCTAGATCGATGTTGCGAAATCCTTTCCATAAATCGAGCAAATCCTTCTTTTTATATTGTACTACACTTAGATTTGTACTATAGCGTATATGTATCTTGTTTGCAAGACCTAATCGTTGTATTTCTTCTAATATAATATAATGCTCGTCCATAATTAAAGGCTCGCCGCCTGCAAAATATATGTGGTCAACATTAGGTAGTAATTCTAAAATATTATCAAGGTATTCTTTTTTAACATGAAGATAAGAAGGTACATGATTACCTCTTGATTTTTCTTCTTGCCCCCATAAGCTGCTATAACCTGAGTTACACATTCTGCACTTCATATTACAAATGTTACTAAATCGTACATCTAGATATTGTATTTTTGGATCAATGTTTTGTTTTACTAACGCAATATCTTTGTTGTATCCTTCATTAGAATCAAGACGCTGGCTATGTCCGTAAAATTTTTCGTTGTTGTAACAAAGGTTGCATTCTTCTACTTTGTTACCTTCTAACATTTGTGTTCTAATACCTTTAAACTTATCATTATTGTAAATGTCAGTTAGATTATTGCTGTTAATATTTCCCCAAGGTTTTGACATATCAGCGGCGCAGCAAGGATATACATTACCGTCAGGTGTTGTATGCAATCCTACCCATGCTAATATGCAAAATGCGTTATTCATATCATTGCTTTCAATTCGGGAAACACTGATGCAAAATCTTCTTTTCTAATCTCATCGCGGCGTTTTATATGATGTTGAAAGTCAGTTTTAAATTCTTCCCATTGGTCTTCTTCGTTAGTAAAGTTTATTGCATCATTTACATGTACTGCTTGATACCAATCATTATCTATCATAAACTTGTGTACTTTTTGCATACGTTCGTTACCCACTTCTTTGATCGAGCGAGGCAATACTTTAGAACAATAGTAAGTAGGAGTTAATGCACGATAGATACTGATCATATCTTTATTACGCAGCAAGTCTTTTTCAATCATGTAATTAATAAATTCATCAAGTGTAGCATAATTAAACACACTTAATACCGTGTTAAACTGATAGTTAATGTAATCTAAATTTCTAATGCTTTTTAAATTTTCTTCTACTACACCCCAGTCAGTTCCGTGACGTAAATATTCAGCACGTTCGCCGTAGTGATCAAGACTTGCACTAATTTCAACACGTTTAAATTGACTCCACAAATGCAGAATGTCATATTTTTTATATTTAAAATTACTCATGTTAGTATTGTATCTAAGTGTAATGTTTTTGTTTGCACCAGTACGAATCATTTCTTCAAGTATTACATAATGCTCATCAGTAATAAGTGGTTCGCCGCCTGCAAAGTATGCAAGATCCATGTTTGGAACTTGTGCTTTAATTTCTTCAAGCAATGCTCCGCTGTTATCAGCATGTTGAATAATTCGATAGTCAGGCGGTGTCCAGTCGTGTTGTTTCATTTCCTGAGCCCATTGACTACTAAACTCAGACCCGCATGTACGACATTTAAAGTTGCAAATGTTACTAAATCGTACATCAAAGTATTTCATTTTAAATTCTGGAACAGTACCATCTGCTTGTGTTGTTGTTACAAGTTCGTCAAAGTCTTTACCAAAGTGTTCAAGGCTGTATTTTCTAAAACTAAAGGGCGAAGTTTCTTCGTGCTTATAACAGTAATCACATATACTACTTTTTTTACCTTCGAGCATATCAAGGCGTAGGCGTTTCATTTTGTCGCCATTAAATACTTCTTTTAAACTTTTACCTTTGATGTTGTCAAATGGTGCAGTATAGTCTGAACTACAGCATGGATAAACATTACCAAGTGGTGTCACATTCATATGTGTCCAAGGAAACATACAAAATGTTTTACTTTCGTTTAATAACTTATCTTTGTCCATTTGCAGCATCCTTACACAGTTCAAAGAACTCATTCATTTCTGGAAAAGTATTTTCAAAGTCTTGTCCTCTACGACGGTCTTGTTCTTTAAAGAAGTTCCAGAAATCTTTGCGTCCTTCAAAAACTTTCTCTTTAGAGTATTCTGTTGTTTTCATGTAGTCAACTACACGTCTAAACTTTTCATATTCCATATTGTTAAAATGATGCTTACTACCTTCTTGCATATTATCTTTAATAAATTGCAAATGGCTTTCCATATACGACGAATACTGTTCTTTAGGAAGAATATTAATATCATACTGTAAAGGTTCTTTTAAATAAGGAGTATCAAAATGAATACGTTGCCAACGTCCACTATCAATGTCATTATACTTGCGGCGCCATTCTAACATTTTTTCTAATAAACTTTGGAAGGTTGTTACACTAAACAAACTAAACGTAATCATAAATGTAACTTGTGCAGTAGTATTACGCATAAAATAATCTAGATTGCGTTCAAAAACTTCTAAGTCTAAACCATCGCGAATGTATTCTGCACGTGGTCCCCAAGTATCAACACTAGTAAACAATTTAAATTGTTTAATTTTTCCTTGTGTAAGCAAACTGTTTACACCATCTGTAAATTTTTCAAGTTGCTTTTCTTTGCCGCCTAGATTGCTATTAACATTAAGCTCAAGATGAGGTTTAGGATCTTTTTCAAGCTCGTCAAACAAGCGATACGTGCTTTTTTGTATTGTTGGTTCGCCGCCTGTAATACGCAAAATGTTTAGTGTCTTGCTAACATCAGGCCACCATTTCCACCATGCACGAACATACGGGTTGCTGTCTTCTTCATATACACGGAACCAATCAATATCGCAACGATGATTCTTAACCATGCTGTAAGGTCCATGTTGGCGTATTTCGTTATGATATCTACTACTTGCTTTAGGATGACAGTATCCGCAACGAAAGTTACATTCGTTACCAAAACTAATTTCAATGTACTCAGGGTTTACATTAAAGTCCCAAGGATTAAATTTAATTTCTTGTAAGCGTTCTTCATTGTAAATGCTACCACTACGTATATGTCTGTCACTAATATAATCTGGCCCCATATTTTCAATGTTCCAGCAATAATTACAACCAACACACTGTTTGCCTTCTAACATCTCTTTGCGTTCTTGTTTTTTGTGTTTTGTATTGTGTAACGCACTAGGATTAGTTAAAAGCTCATCTACGTCAATAGCGTGAGGAGCAGGATGATAACAGCTATGTGTTTCACCTGTTTGCAAATAGATTGTAGTATGATACCATTTTGCAAAACAAAATGTAGGACTAAAGTGTCTGTTTGTAATACCGTTGATAGTTTTTAAACGATCTTCATTTAATGACATTAATTCTCGCGATCTATAAACTGCTGACTAGTATTTCTCGAAGGGTTTTGATAAACTGTTTTAAAGAATTTACTACCGCCTGCATCTAGTGGCATAACACCAATAGGAAGGTCGAGTTCGTGCTTGAGAGTTTCACCAATTGCTTCAATTTCGTCGATAAGATTTTCTTCGGTTACTTCCATGTTATCCCACATGTTATTGAGATATTTAAAATCACGAACATTAACAAAATCCCAATCTGTACACATAGTCTTGTATAGACCTTCACGAGCACCGTAAATACCCCAAAGCCCGTTTTCTACATCAGCACCAACCATAAGCCAGATATACAAACGATGCAAGTTTTTCCAATGATTCTTTTTGAAGTCTTCTACACTAACACGCATACCTCTGTCAAGTGCCATTTTAACGCCTTCGCGAAATCCAGCACGCCATGCTTGTTGTGCTGTAGCATTATTCATAATTTCGCTGTAACAACTATTCATCTGAATATATTCAATATCCCAGCAAAAATCTACTTGCGCATGAACATTGTCTGGGTCTGCATTCTCATGTGTACGCATGTTAAGAACATAATCTTTAGGCCAACATTTAATGCCGCCGTTTCCGTACATAAGTCCATTAATATGATTTCGAGCAGTCCAGCTGATTACACATTTTTCAAGATCTTTATGTGCATCAAGGTCAAACTCCTTTGTAAGAAACTCACTGTTAATAATATTGTCACCATCAATAGTAATAAATCTATCTGTTTCGCTAAGTCTTGCACAGGCTTTGTGTGCAGCATCGCTACCTTCTACACCGTGTACACGTTTAGCCCATGGAATCTTTTTACAAAGATCTGCATAGTTTTTTTCTGCGTTTGGTTCGTCGTAGCTAAGATAAATGATATCGTAGTCTAATACTCTAAATTTGTTACTCATTGGTTAACCTCATGGCAATATGTCTCTAATCTCTTTGTAGTATATACACTTAATGCATTAACGTCAAGTTCTATTTCTAAATCAAATGCAAATTTAACTGTATCATTAATTAGCAACTCGTTGATACTTATTGTAAAAATCTTTTCTAGTTGATGCGGATCATTGTATCTAGTTATATTAAAATATAATGTTTTATCTAAATGCAAATTTTTTCCTAAAAAATTATCACGTATTGCAACATCTAAAGAAAACACCCATTCTTTATTTTTAATGTCTTGGATAATTGTTAAATCAGGCCTTTCAATTTTTAATTTTGGTATTTTATAAATGCTGCTATTTACATCAAGCTGTATTACTTCTTCGTTGAATACGTGCTTTAAAATATATGTTTTCTTTAATGTATCAAATATTACTTGATAATGAGAAAATTGTTCTTTACCTGATATTAGATTTATAACATCTGCTAATTCTACTTTAAGACACATGCCTTCATCGGTATTTGCATTAGATACACTAAGTAAATTGCCATCGTCATCAAAATAAACATAACGTTCAGTAGGAATATATATAATTGGGTTATCCATTGAGAGAGCTTTCGTATATTTCAATAATGTCATTTGTTACAAAATCTTTTTCTGTATAATGAAAAATGCCAGATTGTTTATAATTTCCAATAGTTAAATTTAAATTTCTATCAAGGTATACGCCTACTTTGTCTTGCCAACGCTCAGTTACAAACATTTTCCAATCTTGACAATGTGTTTTCATATGTACAAAGTTTGGAAAACTTGTAGTAGGACTTGTAACTTTATCTTCAATATCTAGTATCTTAATTACTATTGCTGCACTAACATCTACACTAGGCCATTTTTGAAAATGTTTGCCGCCAGCAAATTGACCATAAAACAATTCCCAATTATTCATTACAAGTTCAAGCCATTCATAAAATACATGCGCTTCTTCGCTTTTTTCAAAATAATGAAATCCTGCATACACGTCTGGAAGATTATGATTTTTAAAGGCTTTTCTATAATAGATGCTTGTTACTGGATCGTTTCTATATGTAAGAACATTGGTTGTAAAAAATACTTTACGATTTTGTAAAAACTCCCACCAATGAGAAAGATCTTCAAGCACTAGCATATCGGTATCAAGTACAATAGTTTGTTTGTAAGGACATGCGTGGTAAATTTTCCAGCGATTTTCGACTTTCCATTTACTATCTGCTGCTTGATCATCCCACGGAATAGATACAATATCATCAAAAACATTTATATATTTTTCATCAACTATATCATTAGTAATAAGACAAATTTTACTGCCTGGGTTAGTTGCACGAATACTCAACGCACACAAGTATGCTTGTTTTATATAATCGTCTGCACCGTTTTGTGCTAACATTGTAAAATTAAGCATCGGCTATTACTCTACCCAAACTAAATTTATTCATTACATGAACATTACTTCCTGTAATTTTACACGGAAAATATTGTCCGCTTTGCTTTTCTTTTTCTAATAATAATATAAAATTATCATCTTCAATAGATATCAAAACATCTCGATCGGTTGCAAAGTACATTGTACCCGGCATTGGTTTAGCAAAGTTACCTTTTTTATAACCGTTCATTATGTGTATAGCAATACTAAAAGCATGATCGTTTCTAAATACCTTTGTGTTTAACTGATACAACGAACTGTAATGACTATAATTTTCTTGTATGTGTTTTATTAAATCAAAAAATATTTTAATTTCGGGATTTTTTTTAAAAAATACTGCGGTTGCCCAATAAAACTCTGGGCCGGACTCGCTAATATTTGTAAACTCTGACATGTTTCTCCAGCCAGATAAGTCGAATGCACTTTTATAAATTAAAAAATTGTTAGGTTGTTCAAAGCATTCGATGAGATCGCTATTTGAAATAATAAAATCTGTATCAAGTAATAATGTTTCGTCATAAGGAGTTAAGTCGTATGCACTACTTCTTGAAGTATTTTTAAATTCTAAACTTTTTCTAGAAAATAATCCGTCTTGGTATTTTTTATAAGTAAAGTTTGGATTTATATTAGTTTCAATTACCTGATCAAAAATGTTGTCAGGATATTTAGAGTCTAAATAACTTTTGTTATCAGTTATTAGAGTAGTGGGCAAGTTTAAATACTTACGAATACGAAATGCAAGGTAGTTTGCTTGCCCAACATAATCAACTTCGCTGTTATTTCGTGCAATAAGCACAACACCTTTACTCATAGATCAATAATACCTTCAACTGTTCTATTTGTTTTTAATTTATTGTATTCAGTTAAATAGCGATTAGCTGCTTTCCAGTATACACTTACTATTGTATCTGTAAATTTTTCTAAGTTGTCTACTATAATTGGTGTATTATTGTCATCAATCAAAATAGTATCAGTCTGATTTAGCGAAATTAAACTTTGGCAAAAACTTAAAAGCTGTTGCGTAACTGTAAATTGACCGCCATTATAATAATGTATTAAGTCATTTTGAAATTGTTCAGTTAGTATACGCTTTTGATTGCCAAGCGTGATCATATAATTGCTAAAGTCTAATGCCTGTTTAAGTCTATCGTCCATAAGGGTACTCCTATAATATATGTATTATATATTACAAAGAACAACGTGTCAATGTGATTATGCAGGAGGAGAAACGTTATCAGATGAAAGAAGTACTTGATTTGCAACTGTGGGTGCTGCAACATCAACTGCCGTATATGTTACTGTATCATAAACAAAACTACTTAATGGTCTTGCAAGCGAAACAACACTTGTAGCTGTACCATTAACTGTTTCGTCAATTGGAGTTGTTTCAGGATTTCCTACTTCTCCAGTACCTACATCGCCATCGGTAAATGCAATTCTAAAACGCAATACAGTAGTTGATACAGATCTAGCTTGTATAGTGTAATCGTTATCGGCATAAACTCCGCTACCGGTCTTAATAAACACTTGCTGGTAAGTAGTTGTAAGGTCTTGTTCGCCAAGGCCGGCACTAGTTCCACTAGATGCTGTTAAATTCCACTTATTAAGTTTTATAGTGCCTATTGCACTCAACATAGCATTCCAGTCAATATACTTAGCACCAGATCCACTTAAAATACTTGCTGTAAATCGTATCTCTCCACCGGCATTAAAAAAGTTTTGTCTAGCAGTTGCACTAGTAAAAGTTACTGTTACCACATGATATATCGACTGAATTTGCCCGGCGCCGCCCCATGTTGTTGCTCTTGTTGAAGTTTGCCCTGCCGAAGGACTCAAATTACCAACTGGAAATCCTGACACTTCAGGGTTAAAGTTTTGTAAAGAGATTAGCAACGAGTTGTAATCATTAATACCCATACTAGTACCGTTAGTAACAGCCGAAAGTGCTCCGGTAGTTGTATTAAAGTTTTGACTAGTGTCAGCAGCAATTGTATACCCAGTCGAAGGCGGAACAACAAGATTTGAGATGCTTCCTTGTTGATGTACATATGTCTTTTGTAAATCTAAAAATAAATTTAAAAGTTGTGCAGACGATACTTGGTCCGATGTTCCAAACGTACTACCGCCGATTACTGCACTTGAACTTAATATTCCACCATAAGAAGCAAGAATAGTTTGCATAGAGGTGTATATGCTATTGTAATCAGACGCATTTATATTAGTACCTACTGTAACCACGTATATCTCCTATCGTACTTGTATTTATAATAACACAGTATTATCTATTTGTCAAGCAAGAGTTTGGATATTAGCATACCCTGGAGAACTTACAACAACGTACGATCCAGTTGCTCGTAATTGAGATATAGTGCTTGTTAATGTTCCGGTTACCGGTTCGTCAATATCTGGACCTCCAGTGTCGCCGTCGTTAAATTCTATTAAAAATATAACCTGTGTTCCGTTACTATTTGTTTTAGCTTTTATTATATAATCGTTTTCTGCATACACACCACTACCTGATTTAATAAAAACTGTAGTATAAGTTGTAGTTAGATCAAAGTTTCCTAATCCAAAACCTGTTCCGCTGCTTGCAGTACAATTGCCGTAAGTAAATTTCACAGTACCCATAGCACTTAACATACTGTTCCATTCAGTATACTTAGCACCGGATCCACCAGTAAGAGTTGACGCAAATCGTACTTCTCCTCCAGCATTAAAAAAATGTCTACGATGATTTGCATTATCAAATGTAATTGCAAATTCATGATAAACACTTTGAGGTTGTGCATTACCTCCCCAAACAGTAGTTCTTGGTGTTGAGGCTAATTTAGATTCGATACTTGTTTGTGTAGATTCAAACACTGCTAAATGATTTAAATATGCAGTGTCAGCCGCAGTAGAATAAACAGCCCAAATTGCATCGGTTATATCTTCCGTAGAAGCTACAGTTGTTAAAACAGGAACACCACCTGTTTGATGAGCGTATAGTTTTTCAAGATCTGTTTTAAGATAATTTATATGTACAGCAGTTACATCATTTGAGGAAGTTACTTGATAACTAGTTACCGTTTGTCCGTATCCATATCGACCAGCACCAACACCTAGTGTTTGACTTACTTTTGCTTGTATTGCATTGTAACGTGCTGCGGTAATTATTTCTCCGACTGCCATATTATTCCCCTATAAAACTACGTATATTTATACTTTAAGTACACACTCAACGAGTTTCTCTGAGTCGGTTGCATTTGATTCTAGGGCAATGCCAACTAACGCAGTTGTTTTTAACGTTGTACATACTCCATCTGCTAATGCATATACTACATCGCCTTTACGAACTGCACCTTTAACTCTTACCGGAACACGACCTTTTAGACCAATATATTGACCATTTGCTTCGCTGTTCATCATATACGCCGGATCAGTTGAAACAACACCAATACAATGCTGGCTTGCGCTTGCTGGCTCTACTTCGTGATCTTCACAAGTGCATACTGCTACTGCGGTACCTGCTGGTAACTCTGTTGCAGTTGAGTACTTTTCAGCCAAGTCAGCATAACGTGCTTTTGTTGCAGTACCATTAAATAGAACTGCGGTTAAGTTACCACTGCTATCTCTTGCTGCAATAGTGTTTACAGTAGCAGCAGTAGCAGCAGCTCTGCCTGTTCCGGATACAGTAAGCAATCCTGCTTCGGTTGCAATACCGTCAAATACATCTGCATAAACTGTTGCAAATCTTAGTGTATCAGATCCAATGTTTACTAAACTGTCCGAACCTGGTAAATATGCAGAATTGGTAAACTTGTGTATAGTAACTTCACTTGAATTTTGTATTTCAAATGTATCGTTATGCATAACCATTACTGGTCTATTGCCACTAATTGTTTTAAATGTTAGATCAGGACTTACTGCAACATCGCCAATTTTAAAACCAGTATCATAAAACTGTGCTGCGGCAGTAAATGTAACATCTGATGCAGTTAAATACGAAGAAGCAGGCAATCCATTAAGACTTTCGGCATTACTTGCCGTACCCCAAAAACGATGGTCAGTACTTGTAATACCACTTGTTGCAGCTTTTGTATTTACTAATGTAATACCTTTTTTAACTACATCAAATCCTTCAATTGCACTAGCAGAAGCAATAGTAAATTCAGTTGGACTTATTATAAGTATATCTTCGTCGTTAATTGTTGAAATAATAACAGGAATGTCACTACCAGTTGTTGCAGTTAGCGTAACACTTCTCATTTGAGTAGTACCTGTACCTGCACTTTGAGGTCCGATTAAAACCCATTCATTTGAAGCATTTCTGCTGAAGAGTTGATTTGTACTTGTATTAAAATAAATATCGCCTGTTATTGCACCGGTTGGGTCAGTAGATGCGGTTTGAGCGCCACCGATTGTTTTCCATACACTTCCGGTATAAAATTTTAATTTGTTTTCGTTGTTATCATGCCAGATCATTCCTGAAACTGGTTTTGCTGGCTGACTCGAGCCTGAAAAGTTTTCTAACAAAAATAGAAAATTTTCGTTTTGTGCTTCGCCATATCCTGCATAGTTTTTACCGACAAATTTTACTTCGGTTGCAGTATTTAAAGTGCCATCTTCAACTGTTGTTAGCACTGTACCGTTATATCTGTTTATAATATAAGCCATTATTAGTATTACCCCTTTGCAACATTAGTATTTAGCATTTAAACACTAGATGTAAGTTCTTGGAAGAATGCCCAATTACCTACTCCGTTTCTAATAAATTGTTTTAAACTTCTTGCAACTGTCAATGTTACTGCTTGACTAGATTGAGTTGTAAAACTAATATCTTGTAATACGGATTGATTTTCTGTTCCGTTTTTATCAACACTTACAAAACTTTTTGTTAATCCGTTGCCAGCATTGTATGAATATGTTCCAGCATACGAAACACAGTGTACGTATGCATAAACTCCTTCGTTCTTTGAAAGAGAAGGTACAAGATCATTTAGTACTAGCGCGATTTGCGCATTATTTAAATTGGTAATATCTAAAGAAAGATAAACATTTTGATTAGCAAATCTTTCGTCTACGTATTCTGTAGTTGCAGCATAGTTGCCTACATCACTTGCATTTGGAGTTTTAACTCCTTTAAGTATAATATCGTCACCGTTATTAAAGGTAATAGATCCAAAGCTGCCCTCTGTAATGTCAGATTCGTTAAACAACATATCTAACCCATTAACACTAATTGTTTTATTATTTAGATTAATACTATCAACATTTAGTTCTGCTAATGTGCCGATGCTTGTTAACCCGCTTGCAGTTGTAACACTTGATGCAAGTTCTGTAGAAGAAAGGATTGTTGCATTATTAATTTTGTATGTATAGCCGCTAGGAATATCAAATGCAGTATTAACTTGCCAAGTTCCGTTTGCTTCGGCAGTGTCTCTCCAAACAAATTCTTTGTCAACTCCTTGCGCAGCCTTTACAGTAATACCAGCGCCGTCAAGGGCAGCATCGTCGAGTAAGGTACTATCACTTGGAACTGCTAATTCGATATTTTTGTCTTCAACTCTTAATGTAGTAACATCAAGATATGTAGTGTCTCCGTCAACTGTTAAATTACCAGTAACTCGTAAATCTCCAGTAACATCTAGCGTATATGCCGGAGTATTATTCCAAATACCTATACGCTGAGTACTGTTATCAATATATAATGCATCAGTATCAGTTCCGCTACGATTTACTTGAATTTTAAAATCAGAAGCAGCAAGTCTAGATCTTACAATAGTAACTTTATTACTTCCGAGTGTTTCAACTTTTAATAATAGATCTTGATCGCCGCCAACTAATAGTCCTTGGTCGGCATTAATATGAGTATAATGATTAATCGCTTGCGGTACACCAGCAGCTAAAGTTGGATACGATTTTATAAAATCATCGGGTGTCCAAGAGTCGCCGCTTAAATCTAATAAACTTCTTGTTGATGCACTAGGACCGTGAAATTCAAAATTATCATAAACTGTGCTTATGTTAAATCCTGCATTAATAGTTGTACTAAATCCATTTAAATATTGCAAGTTGGCGTCAATAGTTGCAGCAATAAAATCTTCTTTACTAACAATAGCAGCACAATTACCACTTATCATCAGTCTGTTAACAACTTTGCTTAGTCCAAATCTGTCAACAAGAGTAACAATATCCCATCCAGACTCACCTTGACTAGCAGTATACATCGGTCCTGCTAATACAACATCAGTTCCATCGCTAAAATACAATTGATTATTTTGACTATCAATCCAGATATCTCCTGATAGCAAGGAAGGTTGTGTACCTGCAACTACAGTCGTATCAGTGCCTTTCCAGTTGCTACCATCATATACTTTTAGTCTACCTTCACTAGTATCATACCAAAGCTGTCCTCGTAACGGACTAGCAGGAGAAGCAGTATTACTAAAATTTTCTAATAGCTTAATAAAGTTTTCATTAAAGTATTCGCCGTAACCTGTATAATTTCTGCCTATTAATGTAAGGTCAGTGGTATCTGTATCAATTCTACCATCTATCAGATCAACTAATAATGTCGAATCTGTCTTGTTTATTTTATAACTCATTGTTAAACTCCTGTGTAGATGATATAATTAACTGTTAAGTATGGAGGCATTATATTAAGATTTTCTTGTGAAGTCCAACCATTGATGCCACCTGACACCGATAGGCCTGTTCCTGAGTCGCCTCCAATAATGCTTATGCCTGTCGAGTTTGAATCGCTGCCGCCTGTAACATTAGTTACTGAATAGAATTGTGTGCCTGCATCTCCCATTAAAGAATGGTCGTGATCTGGTAAGTTACTAACTGAAATTGTAACAGACTCTGCACCAAAACTTTGTCCTATTACATCGGCAGTTGGTGCAGTTACTCTATTTGCACTTGTGCCGCCAATATTATCTGCACCTAGTGGTAAACGACCTCTCATGTCTGGTAATCTAAAACTAGTACTAGTTAAACTAGTGTCGTATGCATAACCGATTGCTGTAAATAAAGCACTATATGTTGAAGTACTAACTACTTGTCCATAACAGAATGCCCATTTAGCAGGTGCAGTTGATCCTGCATATGGCATCATCATGCCAGGTTGGAATACCGGAATTGTTGCAACCAAATCTTCTTGTGTAATTTTATAAAGACCAGTATTAAGATCTCCAAGTTCGCTATCTGCTGTAGGACGATTGATTAATATTTGATCTGTTGGTAAAATTCTACCGCCGCCGTATACAGTTGTTATATCTGTTTTTCCGGTAAAGTAAGATGTACCTAGTGTAGTATTAAGAGCCACGTTTGCTGTACCGTTATAGTTAACAGCAGAAGCAGTAATATCGCCGGTTAAACTAAAAGTTGTTGTTTGTGTTAACTGCGATGCTTTAGTTGCAGTACCAGTTAAACTTGCTATAACAGTATTTGCTGTAACAGTTGATGCATTTACTGCTCCTACATATATTGTATTAAATGGCTCAGAAGAAATACCAATTGTATTTGTTGAACTTTGTCTGTAGACATTACCAGTAGTTAATGTTCCTGCAATTGTTGTGTTTCCAGTTGTACTAATATTTCCAGTTACTGAAGTATTACCAGAAAAGGTGGCTGCACCTATAGTTAGTGTTCCACTTGCTTTTATGTTGCCAGTTACATCTAATACTTCGGTTGGGCTTGAATTAAATAATCCAATGTTACCGTCAGCTGTAATTTTTATTGCAGTTGTATTTGCTGCAACTTTAAAGTTGGTACTGCCATCGGTTGATTTATTAATTATGTCAATATTCGAACCTGAAGTGGTAATTGTTAACGTTTGACTTTCACCTATTGTTATACCCGAGCCGCTTGTAATTCTTATTGGTCTAGAAAAAATGTTAGCTGCATTTAATCTTGCAAATTCGCTACCTGCATACGTTGTGCCCGATACTATTAAGTTTTCAGACTTCTCAGAAGTTCCGTAAAACTTGTAATTACTACTTACATTAACTCCGGCACTAATTGTATAAAATCCGTTGATAGCTATCTTTGGCTGAAAAGATCTGCTACTAATAATGGCAATAGCTATGTCATTTGAATAAGTTATAATACAAGGGTTGCCTTTTGTTGTATCTATATCACTTGACGGATCAGTACTAGGTATCCATTCAAACTTTGCACCAGTGCTTGCGCCGGCAGCATATTCTGGTCCTACTAAAATCCAACCTGATCCGCTGTACAAGTAAACTTGCTGATTGCTTGTATCAATCCACAAATCTCCGATTACACTGTTTGATGCAGCAGGTTGAGATGATGCTTTTTTAAGACCGCCGGCTGAAACCCACTGTGTTCCGTCGTACACTTTAAGCTGATCAACTCCGTCTGTTGTATCATACCAAAGTTGACCTTCGACAGGGTTAATAGGGCTAGTATTGTTAGCAAAGTTTTCTAAAAGATGTAAAAAGTTTTCATTAAATATTTCACCATAATCAGTATAATTTCTACCGATCATAGTTAAACTAGTTTCAGTATTTGGAGAATTGTCCTCTACTGTAATTGCACCTTTGTTGCTATCGGTAAAATCTACTGAATATGCCATTCTTTATACCTCGTTAAATCCGCTTAAACTTTGTACTCTAACTGTATAATCAATTTGAATTAGTCTATTCAAACTTTTTTGCACAGGGTGAAAAATAACATGTGTAATTAATCTACCAGTACCACTTGTACTATAACTGCGTAATCCTAGCTCATCAAATACATACAACTGTTCTGTATTACTTGCTGTGTCAAACGCATCTTGTCCGTCTGGTTCGCCATAGTCTAACAAACAACTTACCACAATGTCGGTGTAATTTGTGCCAGCAACATGACGTATTTCTGTTTTGTTTCTTGTAGGATCTAAGTTATTAACACTACGATCGTCAATTACTTTAGTGTATGTTTGATTATACAAACTTGCATTTGTGCCAGTACTGTTTGGCGTTAAGTATGTAATAATACCTGTCGGGTCAACACTAGTGCCACCGTTGCCAAAACTCATTTCGTATATAAATCCTTGCCCTTGGTTAGCAAGACTTTCTGCTAATGCCACACTCATATTTTCATAATGAATAGCATTACGCTTGTTAATAAATATTTCTCCGCTAGAAGGATCATATATTTTAATATGTCCTTCAACGTGTATACCATTTAGTTCGTTAATTTCTGTCATGTTTATCACCTATACTGTATTTATTTAGGTAGCTCTATTGTTGCTCTGCGAAGGAATCTGCTGATTGAATTATTCGAATCGGCTAATGTTTTACCGGATTCATTCCAGACTCTTCCTACTTTTCTAACTACTTCTATTCGTTGATCTTCAAAAACTGAAGAATCAATTGTTGTGTTAGTTAACGGATCTCTTATTTCTATAAACAAGTTAACACCACTAACTCTAAACTCGCCGTCAACTGTAATGTCGCCTTCTGTGCTATCAAGTGCAGTAGCAGGATTAAACACCGATGTTGAACCTTTTCTTAAACGACGACCTCCTACAAATACATCAATTTCATTTAAGCTATTAGGAGTAAAATCTAAGGTGTATTCGTTAGATGTTCCGTCTGCCACAAAAATTTGTCTGTAAGTTCTGTCAGCATAATCTATTGTTTCGTTAGGGCCTGCACCAACACATTGAGTACCGGCATTGTGTATGTCTTTAACACCAGTACCTAGTGTTCCTCTACGTAATTGTAACAGAGTATTTCCTCTAACTTCAAAATATTCAACTCTTTCTTTGTCAATAAAAATAACACCCGGAATGTTTTTATTTCTATCTGGTTGAAACATTCCTGTTGCATCATCTAAATAAATTGCAACATCGTAGTAGTTAAGCGGATTAGCAAGCGTGTACGAGTTATTTTGATTAAGTCTCTTGTAATGTGTTCGGTTTAAGATGTCTTTAAATATTCTAAATCCATACTTAGGAGATACTGGAGCATTACCAAATTCTAAAATATCAACTCTATCGTTGTCTGCTGGAATTATGTTTAGTCTTAATACGTTTTGATCGCTTAAAACTGTATAATCAACCTCAGGAGTTAATAGCACACCGTTAACAGAAACCCAAACATAGTTTGAATTTTCTATTTGTGTACTAATTGGAAATAATCCTCTGTTGATCATATTACGTTTTAGATACTCGTCTGTAAACAGCGGTACATAAGTAGTTTTCTTAATATCGTATATACGTCTTTTAAAATCATTTACATCGTGGTTACTAAATGTATATATTTCAACACTAGAACCACTGCTAGGCGCAGTTACAAACGATAAACTATTGCTTGGTACAAATTCAATATCTGTAATTTTCAAGTATGTACTATCGTTATCATTAAACGATATATCAAATTCGTCATTGATTAAAAACACATCATATATATCACGTCTATATTTTCTTATAGTTATGCTATCGGTTTCAACTGCAATAATTTCAGCTGTATAAATTGTACTATCTGCTGCTACAAGAGTTACAGTTTCGCCTACTTGTGTAATTGCTGTTAAATCAATAACTGAACTATCTAAAGCGCTTAATACAAGTTTTGTATCTACAAAATAATAATCAGCATCACGAAGAACAAAAATATCAATTTTTTGTCCTGCTACTGCAACATTATTTCTTAAAATTTGAATTCTACCATTTACTGGATCAAAGCTATACAACTCTCTTGCAAGAGGAAGATTGTCAACATAAACCAAAACTTCACTTGTAAGGATAGTTGACGGGTTGTTAAACTGCCAAGTTTCTATATCGTATACTCGATCAATTGTTGCAGTATAACTAATAGAATATCCAGGAGAAAGAATTCTATTATTCTCTTTCACTAAAACTCTATGAGATATAGGACCGTCGTTAAACGGTATTGGCGTTGTAGTAGAATCACTATTAAATTCAAAATAATCATTTTCACCGTCTGCACTAAATGTTTTGTCAATCATTACTTGACTATATTGTTGTATCCTGCTATTATAAACTGTATATTGAATAAAATCTCCTTCTGTTAAAACATCGGCTTCAAATACAATTTTAAGTCTTAATGGATATTCGTCATCTATTGTGCTTTCAGTAAGACTATAATCTACATTTTCTTGTTTTACAATTCCGTTAACTGTTATAAATGTGCTTAAATCAGAATTATATTTAATTTTAGTAATAATTTCTACAGTACTTCCATCAAAGAAAGTAGTTTCGTTATCTAAAAGATCAATGCCGTTTGTTCCAATTGTAGTAATAGATAGTAATCCTGTGTAAAGACCAATACTATCTTCAAATTCAAGTGCCATTGAATTCCAATTAACTGACCACTGTTCTGGTTCAAGTATATTGTTATCTATTTTTACAATTATACCATCATAGCTTTGTGGTAACCCAGGAAGTTCAAAAGAAGTTAATCCTTGGTCAAGTCTGTATGAAACGGTGTTAATTATACCAACTCCGTCTGTTGCTTTGTGATAAACTTTGATATCAAGTGTATCTAGTACTTGCCCTGGAACAAGTTCTTCAGGACCTTTACTTGTTGTTGTAGTAACAAATCCGTCACCGTCAACAGTGATATCTTCACTTGCAATTCCAGTTGCAGTTGTATATTGCCAGTTGCCGCCGCTAAGTGCAGTATCATAACTTTCATTAGTTGGAGTAAAGCTACCGTCACTTGTTGACTTTCTAATTATTATAATGTCATTTGCAGCAGGATTAACTGTATCTGGAAGTGTGATAGTTGTAGTTGAACCATCTCCTATAACTGGTAGCATTACGGCACTAGTGTTAGCTAATACTATAACTCCGTCCCAGTCAGGATCGTCAATACGAGTACCGTTTAAATAAACGTTATATTCTACACCGTCTTCGAGTATATTACTCAATTCAAATATACGAGTACTACCATCAAGTACAAATACTTCGTCGTTATATGTATTATCAAATGTATCCCAAGCTAATGCACCAAAACCGCCGATGTCAAATCCTTGGTCAGTTCCAAATCCTATACTATTATAAGTTGCACCGTTGTATTCTACTCCGTCCATAAGTTGTGATAGTTCACTACCTGGCATTCCTGCTGTAGGTGAATAAAAGAAATTGATACGATCTGCTGCTGATAACATGCTGATATTTTTCTTATATACAATTGTAATAACTGCACCAAGAGCTGGAGGATTTGTAAAGTCTACATATCCTAAATATCTGTCATATCCTTTTGATACATCTAAGTTATTGCCTATAACAAAGTTACTTGTTAATTGCTTAATACCGTTAACTTCAATAGTGAAAGTGTTGGTTCTTAAATCAATTGGGTATACTAAAGAAAACTTTGTTTTGCCGCCTGTGCCGGTAAATGTTTCAGTTTTATCAATATCAGTAATATAATAAGAACCGCTTACTCTATCAAACTTAATTGTAAGATGTGCTTTACGAACAACACCATTTCCAAGTATTGCTACTGCTTTAGCAGGAGTGCCGTCTTCTTCTAAAGATCCTTCAATTGTAATAGTAGGAGGTGTTAAATACTGGCCGCCTTTGTTTATTATTTCAATTGTAGAAACAACACCACGACTTAGGTATGCTCTTGCAGTTGTTCCGTTATTGCCAGACACTGTTACAACAGGAGTTTGTGTGTAACCACTACCGCCATTAGCAACACGAATTTCAGTAACATCGTATTTGTTATTATCAACCCAACTCTTATATGGATATTCTGCATATCTTGAAATTACATCTGTTACTTCGCCGTTTCTATATTTTGCAATACTAGTTTCAATTTCTAGACTATACGGATTATAGCTAGGAGGCAAATCAAAGTCTGTAGTTAAACTTACAGTTGGTTCAATTTGTTCATACGAACTGATATATTCTCTCACAGTTGTTTTATAAGGTTTAACTTCGTTTACATAATCTTGATAGTTTTCTAAGTTATCATTTTGATAGGTAACTTTTTGAATCAATCCGCCAAGATTGTGCTTTGCTCTAACAAAACTTGTCTTAAATGCCCAATCAACAGTTTGTTGTTCTTGGAACACATATCGTAAACTTGCAAAGAATGTATTGTTATATTCTACTGCTAAGTCACTAACAAAAATATCATTCTTTAAAGCACCTAATATATTTCTTAGTTCAATAACAGGCTCTCTATCATAAAATGCACTATCATATATGCCTGCATCATATCCACTGGTTGTTGTTGTAAAATCATATAGTTTTGTGCTTAACTCGATTGTACCGTCTTGTCTACCTATTGTTTCATAGTTAACTGTATAGTCTTCTGTTAACTGGTTATCTACTTTTTTAAGCAATAGCCAACCACCTGTTCCGATTGTATTAATTTTTACAATGTCACCGATGTTGTCGTTTAATGCAAATAGTTCGTAACTTTGGTCAACTACATAATTAACTAAGCTAGATTGATTGTAGCCTGTTGCATACCAATCTACATAACTCCAATATTTTGTAGTATCGTAGTTTTGATTTTCTGTTCTAGTCCACGATTTAGTTGCACTACTATACGCAAAGATAGCCCAACGACCGCCAATTTCGGAATCAACATTTACTAATGCACTAAACCCTCTAACTTGTAAGGTAGTGTTTGATGTATAATTCTTTCCTTGGTTTCTAATTAACACGCCTGTTACTTGTCCAAGATTGTTTATTGTTGTGTTAATTACAGCATCATATCCGTTGCTATCACTTATAGTAATACTAGGAGCATACTTGTATCCTCTGCCAGGATTAGTAATTGTAACACCAACAATTTTTGTTTTTTCAATAATAGGAGTAAATGTAGCTGTTTCAGTTTTTGCAATGCTTATAAAATCTAAGTCAACTAATGCATCAACTACAACATCGTATTTTCCCAAGTTACTTGACGGTGTCGGTTCTGCTGATAGCATAGATTCTAAACTATAGTTGTCAACTATTTGATATTTTTCAAATATACTGTTTACTCTTTCAACAAACTGCTTTACAGCTTCGACGCGATTAATAAACATACTTTGTCTAGGATAGTTTAAAATTCCGTAGCGTTGTTTAACTGATATTTGAGTATCAGGTACTGCTTTAGAATTAAGATCATATCCAACTAAACTATCAACCCATTTTTGTTCAATAACATTATTTAAGAAACTGGTTTCTAACCCTTCAGTCATTAACTGATATTCGCTGTGAATATTTGTTTCTAAGTTTTCATCAAGTGTTGTTGTAAAGTGAAGAACTGTATTTGTTCCTTCAACAAAACTTTTTACATTATATAAAGCAAAGCTATTTGCATCTAAAGGTGCAACAAAACGGTATCCAATGGTATTTGGACTTTCAATTAATTTTGCTACATCAAATGCACTAATTACTCTATTATCTGCTAGTGGTATTACTTTTTTGTTTTTAACCCAGAAGAAGTATTTTTGTACATATGTTTGTGCTACAAGATCATAAACACGTTTAACACTATAAACATTATCTCCATACAGAGGTTGTCCACTTATGCCTTTTGTAAATCCAGCGGAAGTATCGGCTTGTGCAGCCCATTGTGAAGGTGTTAATGTTGTTCCTACCCATTCATAGACGTCAATACTTGCAGTTGGAAGTATTTTGTTCCATGCCCAAGTTCTGTACTGAGTATTACCTTGATAAGGATTATACCAGCTTGCTGTGCTTAAATCCCACCATAGTTTTCCTGTATATCTTTCAGTCCAGTTATTATCTGCATCAACTAATACGGTTTCGATTGTGTCTCCGTTAGCATCAGCAATACTTATAGAGTATATTGCTGGATCATAAAATGTTTTAAATGATATCTCTTGTTCAGCCGGACCTGCAATTTTACCTTGGCGAGGATCAATAATATCTAGATTTGTTAGTATATCGTCGTCGTTTATTGAATATAAAAATGCACGTTTGATTTTATTTAGATTAACTTTTCCAACTTGTTCAGTTAAAGGTTTCCAACTATTTACAGTTCTGTCTGCTCGTAAATCAACAAGCATACCGACCGACGAGTCGTCTGTTAAAGAGTATGGAGTCCACAATGTCGAATCCAACGCAGTCTTTGGATTCATTCCTGGAAGACCAATATATAAGTGATTGTCAACTAATTTAAAATTACTTATATCTTGCAGTCTTGTATCTCTATTATAATCTAAATCTTCAGCATATAAAAACTGATTAGAAATATTTTGGAATAAAATAATTCTGCCAGTATCTTTTTTAAGTGTTGCAAGTCTAGTTGTACCGCCGTCAAAAGTAGTTCCGTTGTTTTCAATACTTGTTGTATCAGTTACATATTTTGAAATAGCATAGTTACCGCTTGATGTTAACAACGGACTAACAAATCGATCAAATGTAGTAAATGTTTTTTTATCGGCATTTTTACTACCAATTGCAAGTTTATTATTATAGAAACTTATGCCATTACCAAACATTTCATTTTGTTCACCTTTTGGACTTCTTAGCGTTTGGGATTTTACAAACTCATAGTTTAATCCGTTGTAAGTATTTTGGTAGACTGTTACTATTCCTTCATTTAATTTGTAATCATCGTTAGTTGGAGAAGATATTGCAATCATATCGCCATTTAAATCAACAGAAACAAATTTACCAAACTCGTCGTTTGTTGTTTCTGATAAAATAAGTTGTGTAAATTTCCATCTGTTGATTATATTTTTATAAACTGTAACTTTTTTACCTGCATCAATAAAATCAGTTGATACCACTAATACATCACCCAATGCATTAACATCAAAGTTTTTACCTATATTTAATGCGCCAGTATAAATGCTCGGTTGTTCTGCATCTTCATCAATGGCTTGTGTAATACGAGGAATATATCCAGTGTGTTCAACCATGTTTGTATTAAAGTTATCATCAACATCACTTATTAATTCCCATACTAATGAGTTAGTACCAGGTGTTACTGGACTAGAAGAATTAGTAGGTTGAAGTGCTAACCATTGTTTATTATCTTCTAATACAACATCGTCAACATAGTATCTTTGCGCACTGCTATAAATTCCTTTATAAGCTCGGTCTTTACTATAATTCCATTCTCCGTTTGAAGTATCAAGGAAATATATTCTACCAGTGTCAACTCCGTCTGTTCCTGGGGCACCTACAAATAACTTGTAAACTCCGTTAGTATCTTTTCTTAATTCAACCTTGGTACCAAAGTATTCATATGAAGTAGGTTCTGGACTTGAAATAGTGTGTATTAATTGATAAGTTCCAGATAAATCCTTTTCGTATAAACATACTGCACCTTGAAGTGTAAGTCCGTTATATATGCCTGAAGATTGAGTTTCTATAAGGTATGCAGGATTCCAATCCTGTGAAAGTTCAGAAATAGTACTATCACCACTTACATTTACTGTAGCTTTCCATAATGTGCCTCTATCAGATACAATGTCACCAATAGAGTATGGACCTGTACCATCCAATTCTCCTTTGTACAACGTATTTAAATTACTAGCATACGGTACACCTACTGCTAAGTATTTTCCATCTTCACTTAATGCTACATCATATCCAAACAAATGGGTAGTAGAAACAAGTTGATGATTACCTGTATACGATCCTGACAAGTCTACTATGTCAATTCCGGTAATATCATTACTCAACTGTATAGTGTTAACATCTACAACTTGTACATAGTAATTTTTATTTTTTTCTAAATTGCCTATAACTCCATTATTTTTATCAAAGTATGTAACAACTTCACCGTCTAGTAAGCCATGTCCTTCGATAGTAATGTCAGACGATATGCCATCTAATGCAGTTTCTGCATCAAATACAATTTTACCAATTGAGTCTGATGTTACAATAGATTGTTTAAGTTCAAAATCTACACTGTCACTATATCTGCTATAGATAAACACCTCTTCAGGATCGTTGTTTTCTCTTGCAGCAGGACGACTTGTAACAAGTATAGTGTTAGAATTATTAACTGCAAATGTAGTAGCAAATCCGTCAGTTGTTACATTTGGATTTGTTATTTCTTGTTTTAACGAAAATATACGTTCGTTTGTAAGAACAGACCAATTGTTGGTTCCATTATTATCAAGCCATAGTGTATCGTTAACATCAGTTAACAAATTTTGTATATTATTGTTTACATCTTCTATATCAGTAAATCTTCTTTGAGCAAATCTTGTTAATCCTATTACCGAACTATCGTTAAATAAATCAGTATCAAAGTTTAATTGTTCAGGAGCAATAAGTCCAATTTCATTTAAATTTGAACTTGCTACTTTCCAAAAACCGTTTAACTCTGGGATTGTTCTAATTTTTAAACCAATGTATTCGCCAACTTCGATATCAGTATAGCTGTCAGTGTAAATAGTAAATCCATTAACAATAGTGTTATTGTAAACATCAAGGTTTGATCCAATTGGCAATCCAAGAACTGCACTCACAACATTAAACGGAGTATTGATATGTCTAATTATGCTCCATGTCTGGTCATCGTTTGTTACCCATACAAAATCTCCAATTAATAGTTGATCAATATCAAGACTTGGAAGCTCTGCTCGATTGGTGATAATATTTTTTATATCGCGTTCTCTAGCATATCCGCTATCTTTAGAATATACATTATTGTCATTTGTAACTGTAAACGGTTGATGTGTATAACCAAGAGGCTTGTCATAAACTTGGTAAGGCGCAATTTCATAAATTAAATCTACTCTAGTTGAATCAAGTTGGTCAACTAACTCAACAATTTGTGGTTCTAATCTATATTTTGATTCATCTAATTTATATTCAACTTCTATTAGGTTATCTATAGCACCGTATTGTCCTAGACGCAATGCCCATTCTTCGTAAAATTCTAAACTATCTTTGTTAGCACTGCTTAATGCGTCAAATAATTTAGTTAATACATTTTTTGTACCCTTATCTTGAATAAATCCTTGATAGAATTTATACTGGCTAACACTATCTGTAATAATGTTTGCAAGATATTCTCTAGGTTGATAACCAATTAAGTGTTGTCCTAAACGTTGCTGCTCAGTATCAAAATTATCAGTATCTAAATCGTAAAAGTCAGTAAACTGATTTACTCTATAATCCCAGTTTGGCAATAGTTCGCTTTCTGGTTTTTCAGATAATAGTGTCCAATAGTTTGCATCAAAGTATTGATCACTTGTATACGTTTGGTTGGCTATATAATAAAACTCTTTATATTTTACCAAGTCTCCTATTGTATAATCTGTATATATGTTCCACTGTTTAATCTTTACATCATTATATATAAATCCAGGAATGTTTAAACCGCCATTCCAGTTATCAGTTCTGTAACCAACAAGTTTAATTCTTTCTTGTCTGTATCCAGGTATAGTATCAAATATAACATCGGCAAAATCTGTTTCGTTGTCAATTAATATAACATGTTCGGTTTGTACTAAAGGTAGTTTTACTAAGAAAATACCATCGTCTGTATTTTTTGTTTTAATGTTAAATTGATTTGCATTTTTTCTATAAGTGCTTGTAAACTCGCCTGTGAGTGTTGACCCAGATCCGGTTAATATGCTATAATCGTAAAAGTTATTAAAAATGTCATCAACATTATAAAATTCTTTTTCAAATTCTAAATTATTTGCCGCAGGACTAACTGATATTAAAGTTCCATTATCCCAGTTTTGTGTAACAAAGAACATAAATTCTTTTGTACAAAGTAGCATGTTCTCAAGGATACCGTTGCTGTTAACAAAGTTAAATTTAAACCCAACAGATTTTAAATAGTTTTCATATCCAAACATAAAATCAACTACTTCTTGTACTGAACTCAATAACGATCCATAAGGAAGATACTGAACTTCATTTAAGAAGTTTTTTCTATAGTATGCAGATATGCCGCCAACAATTGGTAAACTTGCTAATTTTACAAATTTAGCAGTATCAAACTGTGTAGAACTTGTATGTGTTAATTTAGATCTATAGTAACCGCCATTATATTCTACTACTGTACCGTTTGGATACAGTTGATCAGAATTCCATGTTACAAAGGTTTCGCTAATACCGCCTACTGTATATGCAGGATCTGATGCAACTTCTCTAACCGGATTATATGCAAACTCAGGATTTGATTTATCGTATCCGTTAATAATATATCCGTTTACAGATTTTTCAATAATAATACCACTAAATGTAGCAGTTAAAAGAGGACTACTAGTATTAATTACAATACTATAATTTTCATCCGGAACAAATACACTACTTTTATTTAAAGGACTACGACTATCTAAAACTAATTTTAATTTTGTTTTATCTGCAAATCCGCCCAGTTTAACTACTAACTGATTTTTGATGTTTGCTAAACGTGTTTTATATGTATCATATTTTTCAGCGCTATTCATAGCAACATAGTTTGAAATATAGTTAACTAATCCAGCAGTTAAAACAGGTGCTTCATTGCTGCTTACTGATGGGAAAACCAAGTCTTCTAAGTTAATTCTTTTTTGTGTTGAATCGTAAACTACGTTTCCAACTTTATCTCTTTTTATACGGCTTCTATCAAACCCTAAACCTAATATATGATGAGGTTGTAACAGTGTCCATCCAGCTATTAAACTAAACGGATAATCGCTACTTCTTCTCCATGCAGTTTCAACAGGAGAATGATCACCAAATGCAAAGTTTTGTTTTGTAAGTATAATATTAAAATCTTGTGCTAATCCCGAATCTAACGGACTTATTAATTGTCCGTATTCGTTAACTGGAATATACGATAGTAATTCTGGACGAACATATTTTTTGTTTCTAGTTACAAGTGTATTAGGTTCTCTAATAACGCCTTCTGACAAGTCTTGCCAAAGTATTAAGTTATCCTTTGTATAAGGAGCAGGACCGTAAACATCCTCCCACCATGTAGGCTGAATTGTAAATCCAATCATTTCCCAAGGGTGGGTATGTGGACGGTCTGTATCATAATACTGTTTGTAAATATTTCTCCAAAATCCTTTTAATTTACGATTTTGATTATCTCTCATATTTGAATAGTTGAATGTAAAACTATTTGTCTGATCCCAAAAGTTAACACTTGACAATTCCGGAGAACCTGCAAGTTCTTCCCATTCTTTATAATCTGATAATAAAACTTTATTAATGTCAGTATCTGAAAATCCTGTATTTCTATCAACTGTTCCAATTAAATCGTGTATGTCAATCAAGTTTACATCGTAGTCAACTTTAATGTTATTGTAGATTCTTTTTTCTAATTCAAGTATTAATTCATCTCTGTAATCACCAAATGCAAGAATTAAACTACCGTCGTGTCCTTGAATCATTGTTTGAGTAGTTGCATAACTGTTATCAGAAATTATCATAGGTTGAAATTTAGGATACAATCCTAGTTTTGTAGGTGTAGGAGGAATATAAGAGCCTACTGTGCTTTCGTACTCATAGACTTCAATAATATCGCCGACTGCAAGATCAATTATTACATTTACAAAGTTTGTTTCAAAAACATAATCTTTGTTATAAATTAGTTGTTCACTGTTACGATATACACTAACTGCTTTACTTGAAATGGTTGACAAGTCAAAAGAAGTAGATAATGTAAAATAACTTGGTCCAACAAACTCAACAGAGTGTTCTGTTCTAATAGCAGCACTTAGTCCTAACATGTCGCTAAAATAAAACGAAGCAGCATTTAAATTGTTTTTAACTAAGGTTTGTAATATTAAGTCAACATGCTGTTTAACCGGGCCGTAATATCCTGAGTTACTTGCTTCGTCTATGAATCTTCTTTTAAACTTTGAGTATTCTCTTCTAGCATACTTTATAGCTTTATAAACATTAGAATCTTTGTCGGTTATGTGATAAGTTGAAAGATTAGCAGGTCCGGTATGTTGTACAAATCGTTTACCATATTCGGTTGTGTTTCCTAAATCTCGAAGGTTATTAGGACCTAAGTAAGTACCAACAAAGTCTGGATGGTCTTCAACAATTGTACCTACATGATCATTAATTTCACCTAATGTTAAGGTTGTTAAATTTTCGTTTAACGGATTTCTTTCTAAGTTAATTGGTATTTCATAAAACCCATTAGTGTTTTTGTTTGCACTACTGAAGCATTTTAATACTAGAATATCGTTGACTAATAAATTTGTATCAAACACTATTGTTGCAAAATTATTAATATTTTGAATTGTATAATTTGTAACTTTTTTACCGTTAACAAATACTCGTACAACTAAGTCAGACAGTATACCGCTGTTATCAAATACATCTATTGCAAAATTGTTTGTTATGTTACTAATGTTATATTGACGAATTACAGGTTGAGTGCTCTTAGTTTTTGCTTTTTTCCAACCATTAACATATACAAAATTATCACCAACTGTATTATATTTTTTTAAGAAAGAAATATCACTAGTTGTTGTTAACGAGTTACTTAAATCGGCTTGATATGTTATTGTGTCTTTTAATAAATTAAAATCAAAAACTATATCGCCAACATTAGCAATGTTTCTATAAGTTAATGCAAATCCTAATTCGGTATCAGCTGTACCTGTACCAATACGATACGAAAATAGTTTGTTTCCTCTAAAGTCACTTGCTGGGTAATATGTTGTATCGTTTAGTGATATTTCGTCTTTATCGAATAAATCAAACAACGGTGCTTGATTTAAAGAAGTTTTATCTTGTGCAAGTTTCCATTCTGTTCCATTGTACCAAAACATTTTACCTTTATAAGTATTGCCTTGTGTTACAAGTACAGTCTGTTCGACTAACGGAACGGTGTCGTTTACTTCAATAAGAGAAATTTGTCTACGGCCGTTATGAGTAATAAATTTAACTTGGTAAATTTTTCCATTTACTAGTATGTCGGTATCAGCAGTAAACAAAATTTTCATTCCGTCAGTAATATCAACACCGTCGATATTATAACCAATACTACCTTCGATTGTACTAAAAACATCTGTTGTATAATCGTCTATTAAATTAATATTGTCTTTTGCTTTAGAACCATGATTCCATAATTTTAATCCTGCTTCAAACTCGATAATAGGACGCTTTGCACGGAAATCTTGATTAAGATTCATTTCTTGACCATTTGCTTCGGCACTTGTTCTAATAACATCGATATGGAACCAACGGTTATATCTACTCCAAGGGTTACGGTCAGCACTAGATCTATTGATTACAATATAATCCTTTGTTCCGGCATATGCAGTTGCATCTTCAAATGGATATTGATCAAAACCATAGTTATCAAACGGTATGTTAATCTCGCTTGTAAACACTGATGGAATTTCTAGATTTTGTTCTTTAATTAATTTAATTGCATCTCCTACACCTTCAACATACCAGTACCCTTGATCGTATACAGCTGGTGTTACTAGACCTTGGAAGAAAACTTTCATTCCGTTGCTTAGTTCAATTCCAGATCCAGTTTTGTAAGTTTTCTTTCCTAATATGTCTGCTTCAACATCAATAATTGTATTTTCTTCAATAGCAGCAAATGTTGCAATACCACTTGTATCAATATCATTTTTACTTACATAATATAGAACATTAGGAACGTCATCAGGAATAGTAAACTCAATTACACCTTCGTCTATATAAGCATCATCGGTTTCTACTAATTTATTGTCAGTATCGTAAACATATCTTTTAATACCCTTTGTATATAGTATATCATTTATGTTTATATCTACTCCTACTCCTAAATCTCTATCTTCAACCAATCTTGAAATAACAAATGCCATTGGATGGCCAGGTGCATTAATTTCAAATCTATAAGTCTGGCCTTTAAATAGTTTTACTCGAGGATTTTTTGTAAATCCATTTGGAGAAAATACATATGCATAGTTGTCTATATCGTCAGCAATAGTAACACTGTATGTACTTACAACATCTCTTGCTTGACCAAAAATACCAATTGGATTTGGTCCAGTTGGTAACCAATAGTATTCTCTAAAGTTTACAAACTTGTCCCAATCAACATGTGAGTCCCATGCATAATACTCCTGTCTATTAAATAGACTATGATTTAATACAGGACCGTTTAACGAACTTACTTGCCCTATTAAATCGTTATAATCTTTTAAAAACTCGACATTTCCTAATTCGTCTTTATATATAGAAACTGGTTCAAACTGATAATCTTCTCTTGATTGTGTTACATCTAGAATATAATTGTCGTTAGCTAATGCAGCTTTAGCATATCTACGTCCAGCAAAGCCACTGAGTTTTTCAACTACACCAGGTTTAATCATTTGGTCTATAGTAGCATCAATAAACTTTTTGTTTATGTCTGTTCTAAAAAACTTAGGTAAAAAATTTGATGACGAGCTATTATTATTGCTGCCAGGTACTGGGATTGAAAAGTCTTCTTGATCGTTGTCGTAAGCCATTAGTAAATAAAGCCTCCAGATGTGTTAGTTGTTGTATTAGTTGAACTCTGTATACCAGTGTTCGCTGTTGCACTTTCAGTTACAATATTGCCTGAAGATTTTAGTCTTTCAGCAGTGATTGCACTAATAATTTCTACGTCTTTAACTTTAGCACTGCTAATAAAAATTTCATCAGCTTCTGCTTTAATTTCAAAAAGACTACCAAAGTAACTTGTTGCAGCTCTCGGAACAATTATGATGCTTGATAAATCGGGTGAAAGTTCTTTCATAATATAACTCGACAATTCATTCCAATAAAATGTTTCGCCAAAGTCCCAATTTTCTAGTGCAAAGAATTTATTGATTGCACTAATAACGTTAGATTTAACTTGATTATCATTAACAACTCTTTCAGAATTTTTTACAATTTTAAAAACTGCTTGTAAATCTGTACTGCTTTCGTCGCCAAATAATACTTTGTATTTTACAGGATGGTATATTAACTCATCACTTATACTTTTTATTTTATTAATTTCTGTACCATAACTTCTGTATAAAAAATCACTACTTGGCGGAAGCGGTTCAGCTGAAACTGTTCCTGCTAACCAACTTCTATATGAAATATCATATTGTTTTGTTAATATATAAGTATCAATAATGTTTGTACTACTAGGATCAATTCTGTTATTTTCGTCACTAGCATGAATATATTGGAATTTTAATCCGCTTCTTCCAACATAGGCTTTATAATTATATAACAATGCTAATTGTCTTGTTGTACTATTAAGTTGATAAAATAAATCGTCTGAAGTTACATAATATATAGGACTTCCTGATGCAGTTGTATCTACACCCGATGATGTTGCTACTTGTATAATATTAGCTGTTTCGGCATCAACAAATTCATTAAACACATTATTTCCTGTTTCTGTAAGTTTAGTAAACACATAATTATTTAAATTCACAATTTCATCAAATATGTTTGGATTATCAATAATTCCGTCATCGTCGTCATCAAAAAATACTATTTCGATTTTTTTACTATCTACATAGCCATCGCCGTCTCTATATTCTTTACTAACTTCCCAATCAAAGTTAGTAGTATAAGGAGAAGTTCCGTTAAAGGTGTTTACGTTGGTATTAATGTTTAACACGCTAATTTTATCTTTTATAATTTTTCCAGTTTTACTATCATATATTTTCTTATTGCTATCATAATAGAATCTTACTTCTTGATCACTTTCAAATATATAACGTAATGTTCTATAAGTAATTTCGTAGTTAAAATTATTAGTTTCAAATAAAACTACCCAACTACTATCTAACTGTTGCCCTGTAATATCTCCAGCATTACTTAGATTAAAATCTCCATAGATATCTAAATCTTCTTGTAAGACTATCTTCCATTGTCTGTCATTTCTGTCGTATCTTAAACCAAATGTTCTGTATGCAAAAATTTGGTCAACCATCTCTAGTTTAACATCGTCAATTAAATCTCTTATAAATTTAGGTTTAATTTCACTAATACTCGGTTTTAAATCTAAGTTATATGGAATTTGATCGTTTAAAACAATAGGACCTAATCCGGTACTTGATACAGTTGTACCATCTCCGGTAACACTAACAATTTTACACCACTTATATGATGTTGCGCCTTTTCTAGTTGCTTCAGTTGTGTAACCGTTGCCTAGAAAATAGTATCCAGTAGGAGGAACAAACTTAATCATAGCACCAGGTTCTAAGAATCTTAAAGGACCTTCTGTAAATGAAGAAACTTGATATACAATGCCATCTACATCTTCAACGTATCCAGTTTCTCTATTTGTCTCACTGGTTACTGCAATCCATTTTAAGTTTAATTCTGTATAAATTTGATTATAAAATTCTCTTAGATAGTAGTTTCTTAAGTTTTTATTTTCAAGAATATTTGTAACTTGGTTTTCTATAACACTTTCGATATCAGTTCTAGTTACAAAACCAAAGTTAGTTTTTTCATTTACATAATCTTTATATAATACACCGTCTGAACCAAACATATTAGTATTACTGTATTTTCCAGTAGCATCTAAAATATCATAATATCTACTAATACCACTAGCAACTCTGTTAACTGCTTTGGTTTTGATAATGTTTTGACTTATTGCAAGAGGACCTATATTATAATCTTCGCCTGTGATTAAACGATTTTGTGTATAATAAGTTGACGGTGCAGATGTTTTAATACTGTCACTTGTTTCTGTACTACTTGCATTTGATACAGTTGTTTTTAAATCAGCTACTATTGTAAGTGTTTCTAAACGTCCTATTTTGCTTATATAAGGTATACGAATATTAACATTTTTTATAGTTCCTGAATTTATGTTGTAATCAAAGTTTGCACTTGTTCTGTAATAAGAACGGAATTGACCTTTTGGCAATGTACCAAATACACCGTCGCTAAACATTAAACTGACTCTATCGTCTGTTCTAGTTAAAACACTGAATATATCTTTAATGCCTTTATTTAAACTGTTGTAAACAATGTTGTTACCTTCGACAGCGTCAACTTTTGTCCATAGTGTTGATTCTACTCCAGTTGAATCTAACTTGTAAAGCCATACATCAGTGTTATTGATGTCAGGAACATCAATATCTATTTTTTGATTTGGTACAGGAAAATCTACTGTAAAATCGCCACGTTGTAAAACACCTTGTCTAAAGTGTAAAAAGAATCCAGTGGTATTACTGCCGGCACCTTGGCCGTTATCTCTATATAAAAATGCTAATTTATTACCTGGAAGAGGTGCTTCTTCAACAATTGATTCGTTTTCAATTCCGGTGCTAACAACTTCAAACTCTAGGTTTCTGCCGTTTATAGATTGACTAAATGTATAAATTGGAGTTGTAGAATTATTGCCTTCAAATCTATATTGTTCTGTAGGTACACCGTCAATTGAAGCCTTAATAACAGGTCTGCCAAACGCATTTTGTACAGGTAATGCAGCATTTAATACTTTAATAAATTGGTCGTACCAGTCATTATTAACACTGTCATTCCATACAACAGTTCTATTACTTAAATTAATACCATTACTATCAGATACATTCTCAGTAGTTTGTACACTAGTAAATTTTAATAGTCCGTTTGCTGACTGATTACGCTTAGGATTATAAGAAACTAAACGAGCAAGTCTAAGTACACTTTCTTTTCTTTCCGCAAGATCAATAAAATTTTCTCTTGCATTTAGATCAATACGGAAACTGATATTTTGTCCAAGGAAAGCAATCATATCAATTAGTGCAAGATACTCAGAACTTTCAATATAGTCGTTGAAATCTTCTGGGTAGTTTGTACGCAGATAGCTAATCATTGTACGACGAAGGGTATCAAAGTCGTAACTTTTAAAATCTGCATTTCTAAAACTTTGATAGATTTTCTTCCAATTTTCATTTAAAAGTAATCTATTTTGTCTATCAGTTGATGACATATCTCATTCCTCGGTTGTTACAATATTTATGAAAAATAAAAAGTACGCAGTTTATATTAGTCCGTTTTCTCTATCAAAATTAAATTGCAATTGTTCGCTAATACTGTAATCCAAATACAGTAAATTACACTGTACTTGTATACCTTGCTCGTATGTATCAACCACAATTTTATCTACTTTTACTCGAGGATCAAAGTTAATTATTTGTGTAACATTTTGAACTACTGCATCTCGTAATGCATCAGTTAATGGCTCATATAATATATCCCAAATTATTGTTCCAAACTCAGGGTTTTCTAATTTTTCTCCCATTCTAATATGGAAGTGATTAACAATATCTTGTTTAATTAATTCAAGATCATTTAACTTAAAGTTTTGGGCATTGGCATTTACTGTGCTAATTCCTTTATAACTTTTATTAATTATAGGTCTAGAAACAGCAGAGTTAGCTTGTCTAAGTTTTAAGTTTTTATAAAGATTTTTTTCTAATGAGCTCATAACATATTTACCTTATTATTGAGCATTAGATTTAGGCGGAATAATAAAAGCAGGGGTAGGGCGAGGTACTGCTTGAACTAGTGGTTTTGTAATATCTTGCGGTGATGGAGGTTTTAAACCTTTGCCTAAACCAGCAAATGCAGGATTACTAGTAACACTAGATACTGCGGATGATGCAGCACTAGTAACACTAGATACTGCGGATGATGCAGCATTTTTAACACTTGCAAGTGGATTTGGTAGTTTAATTTCTTGCGGGCCTGCTGGCGTATCTATTATTTTAAAATTCTCAACAATTGTTTTTGGACCTGCGGGAGTTTGTATTACATTTGTTACTAGTTTTGTACCATCTGGAAGTACTGATGATCTATTTGACGAAATAGCTTCTATTTGTTCAGAAGTAAATCCTACACGGCCTGCATCAATTCCAGCTGGCCCGCCTGCAACATCAGTTAATCCCGAGTTGCTTACAGGGTTAATACTATTAATAAGAATATCTCGAACCTTTTCTCCGGTTCTAAAATCATATCTGTTATCCATAGGATCAATTCTATTATAAATGTAAGGATTTACATTATTGGGTAACGAATTATTAACCAATGGTCTGTCTGCAGGGTTACCTCCAACTAAACGTTGACCGCCTCCTGATTGGATTTCAGCTGCTGTTCTCGGAGTGCTACCTGCAGATAAGTTTGTTGCATCCGATTCAACAAACTCAATAGTTTCAATATTACCTTCGCCGCCATTTCTAATATCTTCTAAACATGCAACAAAAGCATCAGCATTATGTCCAGAACGATTTAACCCGTCTCCTGCATAATAAGTTTCACCTTTAGAAACAAATCTATGAGCGCCTTCTGTATCGTACGGAACAGGAACACTTGCAAATTCTTTTGCTAAATTTAAACAAAAATCTGCATCACTTAAACTTCCTGCTTTCCAACGATCTAATCCTCTGCTGCTTCTTAATACCGAAATCATTAAATAATCTTGTATACTTGGATTAAACTGTACAGAGTCTGCTATGCCAGCAACACTTTTTGCACCTCTTAATGTCTTTCTAATAAACTGATATCTACCAATTGCGCTAGATTTAATTCCAGAATTAATTCGTCTTGTTTGAAATTCGTCAACTTGTCCTAGCGTAAGCTGAGGAATAACAGAATCTCGAGATCCTGGATAAAGTGCATCGTACTTTCCTCCAGACTCCTTACCGCTGATTAAGTCTAATAGTTTTTTTTCTAATTCTGATACTTCGGGCATTTTTACTCCTTACCTCGGTCCGTTAAACGAATTATTTGCATTGTCAAAACTTGATCCAGAACTTGGTGCAGTAGGTGCTGAATAAGCTGGATTATCTTCTTCCGTACTTACAGCAGTGTCTTGACTTAATGGAAACGGAATACGCCCGTTTCTTGGTATATCGTATGCGCCGCCTTCTCTTTTAGCAGCACTAAAATGCATAGCATCGCTGCAACTATTCCAATTGCCGCCCCACCCAAGCCCGTTTTTAGCTGCTATCTGACCAATATTTGCAGGAAGGTCGGTCGGGGTCGGAGATCTTCTAGGTCTAAAATATCCATTGTTATCTGGATTAATATCTATTGCTGCTCCACTGGCATGATAACTAGGCACATTTTGTCCAACTGCATTTCGATTTGCATACCCTCCCATAACTTTAATTTGATATCCAGTAGCTTCTAAATCGTCAATTAGTCCTTGGAAGTTTGCTTGGAAGGCTTGTGCAACTTGCACTGTTTTTCCTGATTTAGTTCTAACTGGAGCAAGCGGGCCGTTACCTGCACCTATTGTTGCGCCAGTGCCATCTGGGGCTACAGCAGTCATTGGAGAGCTGCCAGCAGCACCTGGACACCCATTATTACCTAGTCCTGTACCACCAGATCCGTTAACATAGCTACTTGTTTGTGGCTGACGTCCTTTTAAGAATGTGTCAACTGTTACTACATAATCATTTGAAGGCAAATCGCCGGCAATTTCACGATCAGTTTCTTCTCTTTTAAATGCTTGCGGATTATAATTTTCATGATGTGTCCACGGTTCATGCTGCGGGGCTCTGCATAAGATGCTCTCATAAGGTAATGGTTGTTCTGCACCAGGAAAAGTATAAGGAAGTGTAATTGTAGGAAGATTTTCTACTGTTTTAGCTACAGTTGCTTCTGTAGGAACCGCAGTAGTTGTTGTTGCTCCTGTAGCTGGAACAGATGCACCTTCTTGTATACGTATTTGTGCGCCGTCCATATTTAAATTAGCACCTGCTTTTACATGCATAACACCAGATGAGTTTGCATATAATACTTCACTTTTCAAATGCAATGTTCCTACAGCAGTTTGATATATATTAGATCCGGCAGTTGTTTGTATTGCACCGCCTATTGTTTGGAAAAGACTTGCTGATGCAGAATCAAATATACTAGAACCTGCTTTTCTAAAAATACTACCAGACGCTGCTTCTTGATGCAAGGATGATTTTGCAGTTAAGAATACATTTTGATCAGCTAGTAAATGCATATTAGACTTTGCATACATTTTTAAGTCTTTTGTTACATTTAAATCAAAGTCAAACTTAACATCAATTGATAAATCTCTGTCAACTTTTATTCTAGTATCAAAGTAACTCTCTAAGTGTATTCTACCACTTTCTTTACCATTGATAGTAGGTTGAAAATCGCTATGTCTTGCTGTAGCTTTCATATTGATATTTCTGCCTGCTTCAAAGTTAATATCTCTTTCTGCTGTAATGTTTAAATCATTATCAGTCATTAAAGAAATACTATCTTGTGCGTGGATATCAATCTTGCCATCACTGGATATTTCTATCCAAGCAGTGCCTCTACTATTAGCAATGTAAATTAAATCTTCGCTGTTGTGTAAAAGAATTTGATGCCCAGTACGTGTTCGAATTCTTACCAGTTCGTTTTGTGGAACTGTTTCGTCACCGCCTTCTTCGCCTGCTTCTTTACTAACATAGATTGGAGGACCATCGCTTGCATGAAACTGTCTAATAAACTTATCGTCGCCGTCGTCCATAACAAATGACGATCCACCTAATCTGTTAGACGGAACGTCTGCCTGATTTCCAATTGTGCCTCTTTTATGAGTAGGAGCGTTAAATCTTTTATCAAGAGGTCCTGGTGTACTCATACCAAAAACCATACTAGGCACTTCTCTCACGGAACTGGTTGTAGTTGTACCTCTTGCTTCGTCATTTAATAATCCTTGTATTTCTAACACTTGAGTAAAATCGTTGTTATACGGTTTTACGTAAGTAGTAGGATCATTATCCGCAGATGGAGAAATTGCTTTATTATATTCTCCTACTGGTAATTTTTTACCTCTTAAATTTTCAGGAGTACCAGGAGTAGTCAGTGTAGTAGAAGCACGACCATCTGGAACCATAAAGTTCATTTTGTCACTTGGAACACAGGCAATCCAATAGCCCATATCTCTGCGGCCTTCAACAAATATTACCAATACCAACGTACCAACATCTGGTGGTACTGCCCAAAAGCCATAGCTTTTTTGTGTATGTGCATAGCTATCTCTGCCAGCTAATCCAGACTCTGGAGTAATGCCGTAAAACGGACTTGCATATCTAACAGTAATAGTTTCACCTTGTAAACTTTCGTTATTGCCTGATGTTTGTGCAGGTAAAAGTTGTACTAACAAACTACCTTTAAACTCCTTGTCCATATGACTAACAACTTTTGCTAGATAAGGTCCTGGACCCGCAGTAAATTCTACTTCATTAGAGGTTCTTCTTGTTTGTGTTCTTATCGGTCTCGATACTGGTAACATTCATTATTCCTTAAAGTGGTATTTTAAAATAATTTTATTCTAGGTATCGAAGGAGGAGTGTTTCCGCCAAAGGCACCTGACATTGGATTTCTTATTGAAGTTGCAAGCGCTGATACATTCTGTTCTAATCCAGCAAAGGTTGCACTTGCTTGTCCTGCGGCACCAAGTACAGATCCAAGATTTCCAGTAAGTGCTCCTAATGCACCTCCACCAAGTCCTAATGCTCCTAAAGTATTAGCTAGATTAGATTGTATTTGATTTCCAATACTAATCAATGCTTGCGCTTGTGCTATTGCTTGAGATATTGCATTATCAGGTATTTGGAATGTATCTCTGATTAATGCAAGATCACCTAATTGAGTGAATTGATTTAATTCAGGTGGTAATGATATCATGTACGGATTAAATTGTCCAGTTCTAGATATATTTTGATTTACTATTTGGTTTACTGCTGATACATTTCCATCGTTTGTAAATGCATCAACTAATGCTTGTGTAATTTCAATACTATTTTTTGTTTGGTTAGGTCTTCTTAGCAATTCTAATTCTTGTGTAAACGTTCCATTATCAAAGCTGGATTTAACTATTACTATTTTGTATATTCCAGAAAACATAGATGCAGGATCTAATCCTATTAATCCATTGTTTCCGTAGTCGATTCCACTTTTAAAATTTAATAATATATCAACTTCTGATCTTTGCCAATCTATTTGACCATCTGCTGCAATATTTAATTGACCAGGTCCGGGTCTGTAATTGCCTGCATCGTTATCTGCCATATAATACGGATCACCCCATATTTTTAAATTAACTGTAACATTTTCAACATCACTGTTTAAAACATTGTTACTAAAAAGTTCTGCAAGTGCTTTTTTATTTGTATTAATAGTTGCACCTCCGCCTGTGCCAAGTGCAAATGTCATCGGAGCAACAGTAGCAGGGGCATTTAATGCTGTAGTACCATCTGAATCAAGAAAGCCAGCAGGTTCAACAATTCGTAATCCTGATTGTCGTTGTAAATCAATTACCGATCCACTAATGTTATTGGCTTGGTTTCCTGATGCTAAATTACCAACTGGTTTGAAAAAACTACTATTAAATTCTAAGTCAAAAGAAATAATATCGTCATTTAGCCCTGTGTAAATGTAATTGTATGCTTTTACACATTTAGTAATGTTTGGCGAATAGTCTTGCGGTTCAGATACTGATGAAAATATAGATTTATGTACTTTGTAAGGTATAACTGTATAGGTAAATCTCATTGCAGGTCTGCCAATTATTGCAGCTTCACTTGGATCAATAATATCTACCTTAGTATCTATTTTAAACCAGTCAACCATATCTGCCTCGTCAACTTGAAAGTTTTCTAAGTATGTTGACCATTCGCTAGTTAATATTACATCTTCTATAATTTTTTGTATTCGTGTACCACTACTAAATGTAAAAATACGGTTTGCCGAATCTATAGTTAAGTTTGTCCTTGAAAAAATTTGATTTATTGGATCCCATGTTTGATCTTCTTTTGCAAAAGGATTAGTACCATATGCTGTAAAACTTTGAATTATCGGACTATTACCAATATAGTTCGAATTAGAATCAATATTTATATTAGCTCGAGAACTAGTATCTACTCTAACAGGACCAGCAGGAGTTATTGAAGTTCTCAAAGTTTCAATTGTACTACCAAATGTAGAAGTTCCACTGCGGGTGTTGCTTGCAATATCAGTAGGAAAGTTGATTACATATTCGTCTTTTACAAGTCGTTGAGCACTTTTAAACAGTTCTGTTTGATTGTTGTTTAAAACTGCTGCTAAACTCTGTTCGCCTGATCCTAATAATTGAGCAACAGTATCTCCTATAAGTTCCATATCGGTTGTAGGTACTTGTATAGTATCTAATAATGCAATATGATTAAAAGGTATAGCTTCAATCTCGTAAGTGCAGCCGCCTTCGTTAATTTTCATTGATATGTTTGTTAAATTTATAGCTAACACTCGTTTACTAGAGGTAGATACAATTCCAGTATCGTTGTATCCTATAAATTCACACATCAACGCATAAGGAGCAGTTAAGTGCGAAACAAATCCGCCTTTTTGTGTTGCAATAACTAAACTTTGAAAGAACAAACCGATACTGTACGGTTCTGTTACGCTAAATGATATTTGAGTAGCAGAGGTTACACCAGTTCCAGGAGTAGGAGTGGCAAGATATTCAACACTAACGTTATCAATATAATATTCAACATTGATTTTTAATGTATCTTCTATGAATGTAGTAACAGGTTTGTCAGGTAAACCGCCTGAACGTATAATAGGATAGCTGCCGCCGGTGTCTCTATATGAACTAGGGTTGTTATATTCGCCTGCGGCTAATGCACTAAACGTCCATCTATAATTATGTGTAGCAAATTTACTTAATTCATTTTTTAGAATACTCATATTACAATCCTATTATAGAACTTAATAAACTTTTCTTAGGTAAAAATATTTTATTACCAGGAATAAAGTCAAACACTGGATCTTTTATAATATCCATGTTTCTAACTGCAAATACCCACCAAAGTTTTGAACTACCGTACAAGTCATATGCTAATAAATCTGGTCTATAAGTGTACTGAGGCTGTATTTCGTATAAAATGTCATCGCTGTCTGCAGGAATACTTCTTTTATAATATAAATCTAGATAATCGCCATTTGAAAGTTCTGTTTTGTAATAAGGACTTGTTTTGCTGTAGTTAGACATTAGATAAATCCTCCATTGCCAAAGTTTTGACCACGTACATAGTCATCTAAACTAAAGTTTCTTATTTTATCTCTACTGTATGTAGGTTGTACTGTTACGCTTAGTCTACTCAATGTAGGAACCATTGCATATTGCCCAGAATCTACAGTTTTAATACCAGAAGGCGTATCAACAGCATTTGGACTTATAGGAACTCGTATGTAATCAACACTGTCGGGCAAATCTGTAGTAAATAATTTAACAATTACAGGTGTAGCATTAAATACAAAATCTCCGTATCCTCTTAGCTTAACTATAGGCGGAGGAGCACCTGCATTAGACGATTTACCATAACTCATTTTGGTTAATGATCTTAAAAAATGTACTGCGGCAATCCAATACAGTCCATCGGCTTCATTATCAACTGGAAACTCTCCAGTTATTGTAATATCTTCAACTGAGCTGGATTGATAGACAGGAAAGGCATAATTACTATGAGTAGGAGATAAAGAATTATAATTTGCAGTGTGTGTTACCATAATTTGTGGAGTACTTGGAAAAACCATACTGTTGTTTGAGTTTTTTAATGGAGCAAATACTACGCTATCATTAAAATAACTAATAGGAGGAACTTCAAAACGCACACGCCAATCAGAACCACCTGTATCAGTACCAAACCCGTTCCAACCAGCGGTTGAATATGTAGTAGGTTGATACTGTGCGCCCGCTGGTAGACTGCCTAGTCTAACACTAGACATAAATGCTGCCGGATTAGTTATTTGTTGAAATGCATTTCTAATATTATTAACACTATTAACAACAGAACCAACTTGTTGTACTGTAGAATTAATAGTATTAACTGCATTAGTAAGACCAGTTAAAAAGTTTGCCATAATTGAATACTCCTTATGTATTTAGTTGACAAAATTAACTACGTGTATTATTATAAATTAACCCCTAGGAGAAAAAATGGTTAAAAGAGTCAATTATTTAAATAATAAAGATATGTTAGTAGAGATACAAAAAAGTAAATCTACATTTTGCAGTTTTGTCGACCCAGAATATGCTAACTACGATCTTATACTACCGAGTGTAGACAAGATCAACATAAGAACTGTTGCAGAAGCTAAGAAAATTCGTGCTAAAAAGCTAACACAAGAAGCATACGAAATAGAAAAGACAAACGGATCTCGTGTAAAACTAGCCGAATGCGAAATTGACTATCGTAAGATTGATAAAACCGATTTAGTATTTCGTATTATGACGTTTGATCATATTCCAGAAGAGCCTGGTCGTAAAAAGAACCCAAAAACACCTGCAGACCATAGAGTAAAACTAAATTTTCCTCCTTTTCAACACTGGAAATATGACGATAAAGACAATCTAGTGTGTGTAGGTAAAAGTCACTGGGTAGGTGGCATGGAAAATGGCTATTTTAGTAAAGATCAAGGTAAAGCAACTAATAAACTTGCATTAATGTGGTTAAAACTTGTTGACCGTTATGCTACTCGTGGTAATGTACGTGGATATACATATAATGACGAAATGAAAGGACAAGCAATCCTTCAACTTTCACAAATTGGACTACAATTTGACGAATCTAAGTCGCAAAACCCGTTTGCATACTATACTGCTGCTGTTACTAACAGTTTTGTTCGTGTTATTAACGTAGAAAAGCGCAATCAATCAATAAGAGACGATATTCTCGAAATAAACAACCTAAATCCAAGTCTTACAAGACAAATGGAAGGTCAATTTGAAGCAGCAAGAGACAGATTCTTTGCTGAAAGTGAAAAAATTTCAATTGACAATCAATAAGTTAACACATATAATGTAAACATACGGAGAAATAATTTGTTTAAAAAAGCAGCAGTGTTTACAGATATACATTTTGGCATGAAAGGTAACAGTCGTGTTCATAATCAGGATTGCGAAGACTTCGTAGACTGGTTTATTGAGACTGCAAAAGCTAACGGTTGTGAAACTGGTATCTTTTGTGGTGACTGGAACCATAATCGTAATAGTCTTAACTTAACTACTATGGATGCAGGACTAAGATCGCTAGAAAAACTTGGTGCGGCATTCAAAAACTTCTATATGTTTGCTGGCAACCACGACTTATACTATAAAGACAAGCGTGATATCAAGTCAACCGAGTTTGCAAGACACATTCCCGGTATTACAGTTATTGAAAACATAACTATTGACGATGATGTTGCACTTGTTCCGTGGTTAGTCGGCGACGAATGGAAGCGCATGGATAAGATCAAAGCCAAATACTTGTTTGGTCACTTTGAACTTCCTAGTTTTTATATGAATGCCATGGTGCAGATGCCAGATCACGGCGAACTTAAAGCAGACCACTTTGTAAATCAAGAGTATGTGTTCAGTGGTCACTTCCATAAGCGTCAGAAGCAAGGTAAGATTCACTATATTGGTAACTCGTTTCCACACAACTATGCAGATGCATGGGACGATGCACGTGGTATGATGGTATTGGACAAAGAAAACAATGTTGAACCGCAGTATATCAACTGGAGCGACTGTCCAAAGTATCGTACAGTTAAGTTATCACAGTTAATTGACGAAAAGGATACCCTTATTAAGCCTAATATGTATCTACGTGTAACACTTGACTTGCCTATTAGCTATGAAGAAGCAAGTTTTGTTAAAGAAACCTTTATTCAAGAGTATAACTGTAGAGAGATTACACTAATACCACAGAAACAACTAGAAGAAATCAATACAGAGCTTGATATTGCTCAATTTGAAAGCGTTGACCAGATAGTTAGTAATGAGATTATGGCAATTGACAGTCAAAACTATAATAAATCATTACTATTAAACATTTACAGCGAGTTATAATGATAAAACTTAAAGACCTTACTGTTAAAAACTTTATGAGTGTGGGTAATGTAACACAAGCAGTTGATTTTAACTGCGATCAGTTAACTTTGGTGCTTGGTGAGAACCTAGATCAAGGCGGCGACGACACTGGATCACGTAACGGAACTGGTAAGACCACAATTATCAATGCATTATCGTATGCATTGTACGGTCAAGCACTTACAAACATCAAAAGAAACAATCTTATCAATAAAACTAACAGCAAAGGCATGTTGGTTACTCTTAATTTTGAAAAAAACAACGAAAGATACCGAGTTGAGCGTGGAAGATCGCCTAATGTCCTAAAGTTTTATGTAAATGACATGGAACAAGAGGATTTAGCAGACGAATCTCAAGGTGATAGTCGCAGAACTCAGGAATACATTCAAGATTTGCTAGGTATGAGTCACAATATGTTCAAACATGTTGTAGCACTTAACACATATACCGAGCCTTTCTTGAGTATGCGAACAAATGATCAACGAGAAATCATTGAACAGCTACTTGGCATTACAATGCTTAGTGAAAAGGCTAATAATCTTAGAGAACAAACAAAGTTAACTAAGGATATGATAAATGAAGAGACATTAAAGATCAATGCTATCCAATCAAGTAACGAAAAAATTAAACAAAGTATTGATAATTTGATTAATCGTCAACGTGCCTGGGAGTCTAAGCGTAAAGACGATGTTAACAAGCTAAAAGAAGCTATCGAAGAACTTGAAAAACTAGATATCGAAGCAGAATTAGATGCTCATAACAAATTAGCCAACTGGACAGAACTTAGCAATCGCATTACAAGTTTAAACAAAGAGAAATCTACTCTTGAATCAGCATTAATACGATCTGAAAAAGATGTTTTGAAGGTTAATAAAGATATCGAAGAGCTTGATGATGCTATGTGTTATGCTTGTGGGCAGGCATTGCATGAAGATAAAAAACAAGAGATATTATCTTTAAAACAAAAAGAATATCAAGAAAAACTTGTTTATCAAACAGAAGTTGCTACTAAATTTGAAACAACTATAAAACTTTTAGCAGAAATTGGAGACATAAACGGTCGTCCTAATACTTTTTATGAAGGCATGAAAGAAGCATACGAACACAGAAACAATGTAGATAACTTTTACAACGCACTTAAAAACAAAGAAACCGAAGAAGATCCTTATCAAGCACAGATTGATGATTTAAACAATACTGCTATTCAAAAAATTGACTGGGGGCAAGTTAATCAGCTTACTTCAATGAAAGAACATCAGGAATTCTTGTTAAAGTTATTAACAAACAAAGATAGTTTTATTCGCAAGAAGATTATTGACCAAAACTTAGCATATCTAAACAATAGACTTACATACTATCTTGACAAGTTAGGATTACCTCATCAAGTGTTGTTCCAAAACGATTTGAATGTTGAAATTACTCAACTCGGACAAGACTTAGACTTTGATAACTTGTCGCGTGGTGAACGTAATAGACTTATACTTGGTATGAGCTTTGCGTTCCGTGATGTTTGGGAAAGTTTATATCAAAATATTAACTTGTTGTTTATTGACGAGCTAATTGACAGTGGCATGGATACAGCAGGCGTTGAAAATAGTATTGCCATACTTAAAAAGATGTGTAGAGAGCGTAACAAAAATATATTCCTTATCAGTCATAAGGATGAATTAGTAGGTAGAGTTAATAACGTACTTAAAGTTATTAAAGAAAACGGCTTTACCAGTTATGAAAACGATATTGAAATAGTAGAATGATTGAAGACGATACCCACGACCAACTTGTTAAAGCATATCTTGAGTATTTTAAATCAAATGAAGACTTCGCACGTCGACCTTCTGAGGTTAGACGTCGCGAAGTTAGAAAACATTTGAGTTTAATAAACAAACTATCTAAAATTAGGCGACAAGAAATAATAGACTACCATAGGCAACATATAACAAAAGACGGAAGGCAACATAACTTAACTCCAAAGGCAATAGCTGCTCGTCAAAAGAGAGAACAAGAGGCAAACAAGTCCGATACATAAAGTATGAATTGGACATATAAAGGCAATGAAGTTACAGAAGTTCCTGAGGAATTTGAAGGCTTTGTATATTTAATTACAAATTTAACAAACAACCGCAAGTACGTAGGCAAAAAGTTAGCAAGATTTAAAACTACTAAGCCACCACTCAAAGGCAAAAAAAATAAACGCAGAGGCTACAAAGAAAGCGATTGGCGAGACTATTGGGGATCGTCAGATAAACTTAATGAAGATGTAGCAGCATTAGGCACTAACAACTTTACAAGAGAAATAATTTATTTTTGTAGAAGTAGAGCTGAACTAAGTTACCTTGAGGCAAGAGAACAATTCGAACGTAGAGTCCTAGAGACAGATGAATACTACAATGGTATCATTAACGTTCGTGTAGGCGGTAGTAAAACATTAATAGAAAACTTAAAGGCACAACAGGCCATATAAGGGACACTGAACAAACTCCAAGAGTCAGCCGAGGTAATGCTCGTAGCCGGTGGTGTG